>Ga0315912_10001704_pt1 | contig 25824 bp, 24 predicted proteins | sample VfabasoilMG_FD_204469 | JGI IMG/M metagenome (GOLD analysis project Ga0315912, IMG submission 204469) | Garden soil microbial communities collected in Santa Monica, California, United States - V. faba soil | ecosystem: Environmental > Terrestrial > Soil > Garden | place: USA: California... | reverse complement strand
AGCGATCCCTGGATCGTGCCCTGGACGATGGTCTGGTCGAGATACTCCGTGCTCTTGGCCTGGGTGGTCATGTAGTCCAGGCACTGCTGTGAAATATTCGAGCTGTTGGCGAGCCCGAACGGATTGAAACCGCCCGCGCAAAGCGAATTTCCGCCGTCCGCCGCGTTCAGCAGGTTCTGCACGCGGTCCTTCAGCACGGCGTGGTGCATGGTCTGATCGTGGTCGGTGCTGTCGTATGAGGCGTACAAGTCGTAAGACCAGTCGCCCATGGGCAAGTTGCCCTTGCCACCGAGGATGTACTGCGTCGTCGTGTATTCCTCGTCCCAACCCTTGTAAGGCACACCGACGTAGCGGCCATTCCAGGTGAAGCGCGCGCCCGGAGTGGGGCGGGACGCGAGCAGCGTCGCGAGGTCGGCCGGAATGAACGGATTGGTGACCGGGATGGTCGTCAGCGTGCCGAACTGCGTGAGGCTGCCGCCGCTTTCCGTGTACACCTTCGAGTCCACGAACATCAATTGTCCGTAGAGCGTAAGTGCATCGCTGAACTCGTAGTCGAACTTCGTGAGCAGGGAATTCCTGTCCGTCGGGCTCACCAGCAGGAACTGCGGGCCGACGGGCATGCGTACGTTGCCGGCGAGGACGGCGAATCCGTCCGTCGTGGGTCCCTTGTAGTTCCGGGCGCCGGTCTGCGTGAACAGGGTGCCGTCGTCATTGAATCCGAGATTCAGCGTGTTCGAGACGGGAGTGGCGACCCCGTAACCGGCAAACAGATTGTTTACGGCCGTGGCATTCGGAAGATTGGTGGCGGACGGGACGAACGTGCCCTGGCCAATGAACGAGGAAGGCGTGACGAACTCGAAGAAGCTGCGTTCGGTGCCGTACATGCCCTCGCGGTCTGTGTAACCGAGCGAAAGCAGGATGTGCCCGCGGTCGTCGTCGAAGTTCGAACCCAGCGAAAACGATGCCGCTATCTTCTCTACGTCCGAACGGCTGGAGTTGCCGTACTGGATATCTGCCTTGATTCCATCGAAGTAGGGCGCCGACAGGAAATTGACGACGCCCGACATGGCATCCGAGCCATAGACCGCCGATGCGCCGCCCGTGATCACGTCGAGCGAGGAGACGGACGCTTCGGGGATTGCATTGGTATCGACATTGCCGTTGATGTCCGACAAGGGCAGCCGGCGTCCATCGAGCAGGACCAGGTTGCGATTGGAACCCAGGCCGCGAAGATTGATCGTGACCCGGCCGCCCGTGCCCTGACCGCCGCTGAACACGCCGGACTGCGCATTGAACTGCGGCATCTGGTTCAGGTTAGCGATCAACGAAACGTCACCCGATAACTTCAGGTCATCCATGCCAGCCGAGACGATGGGACTCGACGAAGACTGGTTCGGGCTGCGAATCAACGAACCGGTCACGATGACTTCTGCGAGTTCTGTCTCGGCGGCTTCTGGTTCCGCGGCCAGTGCAGTTCCCGATGCGCAGAATGCGACGATCACGCTGCTGTTGAGCGCTGCCTTGACGGCGGAACGGATGGAGTCTGTTGCCGGAAGGCAGCGGTCTTCGGATTTCATGTTTTGCATTTCCCCCAAAACGCCTGACGGATTCCGCGGGTGTCCGCTCGTGTGCCCGTGTACGGACTGCCGCGGTTCTTTTTTCAATGAGGCACGTTATACGTACCAGTTCGTACATGTCAACTTGTCAACGGATCCTCATTGCGCCATAGAATGTACCAATTGGTACGTCGGACGGCGTTTCGGTAGTAAGGGGGCGTCAGTGAGTCTTCGCACGACATGTATGGGTGCCTGCGCCTTCGCGCTGGCGTGGGCCTGGCAACCCCAGGCGTTTGCGCAAGTTGTCGAACGTCCGATCCCGGGCGACCCGATTGCTCTCGACAGCGGCAAGGTCGCGGGAAAGCTTCTGAACACCGGTGTACGCGGCTATTTCGGGATTCCCTACGCCCAGGCGCCGACAGGTGCGTTGCGTTGGCGCGAGCCACAACCCGTGAAACCGTGGAGCGGCGTGTACAACGCGGACCGCTTCGCGCCCGAATGCATCCAGATACTGCGGCCTCACAACATCAACCACTATTTCGGCGAAGAAGCGACCAGCGAAGACTGCCTGTATCTCAACGTGTGGGCTCCGCCGGATGCCACCGGGGCGACTCGCCGGCCGGTGATCGTGTGGATCTACGGTGGCGGGTTGTCCATCGGCTCGGCGGGCATGGCTAACTACTCCGGAGAGAAGCTGGCGGAGAAGGGTGTGGTCTACGTCAGCCTGGGCTACCGCGTGGGCGCATTTGGCTTCATGTCCCATCCGCAACTCACGGCCGAGTCTCCGTTCAACGCCTCGGGCAACTACGGCTACCTGGACCAGGTGGCCGCGCTCGAGTGGATTCAGAGAAACATCGAGCGCTTCGGCGGCGACCGGACGCGGGTGACGGTCATGGGTCAATCCGCCGGTGCCGGCTCGGCATTCAGCTTGCAGGCAAGTCCGACAGCGAAGGGCCTCTTCCACCGGATCGTGGGAATGAGCGGTGGGGGCCTGCGTTTTGGTGTCGACCTGCCGACGCAACAGGAGGCGGAAGCCTCGGGGCTCGAGCTTCAGAAGGCGCTCAAGGTCGACTCCCTCGAGGCCCTGCGAAATGTTCCGGCGGATCGCATCCTCGCTGCCCAGGCCGAATTCCAGCTCGGCGGAACTGCCGGTACGGTGCGCTTCCGGCCGAACCTCGATGCGCATTTCATGCCCCGGCAGCCACGCGAGACGTTTGCCGCGGGAGCGCAGAACGATGTGCCAATGCTGATCGGCTTCACCCGGGATGAGAGTTCCAACGATCTGCGCGCCGCAAGGGATCTGGCGCAATTTCAGGCGGCGGCCAAAAAGTATTTCGGGGATCGCAACGACGAATTCCTGCGCCTGTACCCGGCAACCGAGAGCGATGTCGCCGCGGTGGGCGCGCAGGCAGCCCGCGATGGAGGTATGGCCACATCCATCCGCAGCTGGGCGCTCGGCCAGATTCAGAAGGGCCGGCAGCCGGTGTACTTGTATTTGTATGCCCACCCGCACTCGTATCCGCCGGGCGTGTCCTTCGCCGACCTCAATCCGCAGATCGCGGGCGCGTATCACTCCAGCGAAATCCCGTTCTTCCTCCTGACCCTGGACGCATACAACAGCATCCGGACGACTCGCGCGTGGACCGAACAGGACCGTTCACTTGCCACCCTCTTGTCGGACTTGCTCATCGCTTTTGCGAGTACCGGCATTGCGCAGACGCCCGCCGTGCGTGTTCCACGCTTCGACGCGCGGCGCGAGCCGCTGATCGAATTCGGCGATGAAGCCAAGATGATTTCCTTCAACAAGCCGCGCATGAATTTCTTCTCCACGGTCAATGCGCCCGGTGCGGTGGGCCCACCCCCCACACCCAGGATGCCGCGCGACTGAACCTTCGACATTCACCCGACCTGCTCGCTTACGGAAGTGCTCCCCATGCTGAAAGTGTTTGCCTTGTTGTGGCTGCCGACGCTGGCCCTGGCGGCCGCGCCTGCGGTGGATGTTCCCGTCGACGCGCGCCCGGTTCTCGAAGATCGCTTTCCTCAATCCGGCGTGGCGTTCCCGCACGCCGTCGAGGCGCTGCCGGACCTGGTCTATTCCGTTCCACCCGGCTTCCGTCCGCTGCGACTGGACCTGTATCGGCCTCGCAGTGCGGCCAGTGCCGCGGGTAGTTTGCCCCTGGTGGTGTATGTCCATGGTGGCGGCTGGCAGGCGGGTCACACGCGACACGCAGGCGCATTCGCCAACTGGCCGGGAGTGCTCGCATTGCTGGCGTCGAAGGGTTACGCCGTCGCGTCGATCGAGTACCGCCTGAGTGGCGAGGCGCGCTTTCCGGCCGCCATCCAGGATGTGAAGATGGCGATCCGCTGGCTGCGCTCGAAGAGCGCGAAGTTCGACATCGATCCCACTCGCGCCGTCATATGGGGTGGCTCCGCGGGCGGGCAACTCGCGGCGCTCGCCGCAACGTCCTGCAATGTCGAGTCGCTCGCGCCGGAGTTCCCGAAGCAGGGGAACCAGGGCGCGCAGGATCCTCTAGCTACCCAATCCGACTGCGTGCAGGGCCTCGTAGTCTGGTACGGAGTCTTCGATTTCCTCAACGCTCCCCTGTCAGTCTCGGGCGAAACACCTGCGAATTCCGCGGTGGGCAAGTATCTCGGCTGTGAGCCCTCGAGCTGCAGGTCGACCGCGGAGCGGGCGAGTCCCGTGTCGCATCTGGACCAGGACGATCCTCCTGCGCTGCTCATCCACGGGGAAATCGACAAGGTCGTGCCGGTTGCGCAGTCACAAGCTTTCTATGGGGTAATGCAATCGAAGAAAGTCGCAGGGAGTCTCCTGGTGATCAAAGGCGTTGACCACAGCTTCATCGGAGCGGACGCCGACGCCACACGGCTCGCGAGTCTCCAGGCATTGACTGCAACTTTCGAATTCATCGATGCCACGATGGGAAGATCCACGCCGGCGTCCAGATAGAGTGCTGACTCGTGAAAGTCCCGGGCACTGATGCGCCGATTTCCAGGTGGCTCCTGATCTTCGCGGCAACCACGATGCTCACGTCGTGCACGATGCCGCAGCCCACCGGGCGCGGCGCAGAGTCTTGCGAATCGCGTGGAAGTCTCGGCTTTCTGTGCGGCGCGCAACGTCCGGAAGATGTGGTGCGAATTCCCGGTACGCGCTGGCTGGTATTCAGCGGGTTCAGCAACGGGGCTGGTCTCGAGCTGGTGGACACCGCCGCGCATTCCATGCGGCCGTTGACTTTCGAATCCGCCGATGCGAACTCGATGGAGGCCTGGTCGCAATGCGAGACGCCACCTGACCTCGCCACCTTCAATACCCAGGGCCTGAGCATTCGCGACGTGGGCGGGATGCAATCGCGGCTGCACGTCGTGAACCACGGCAATCGCGAGAGCGTCGAAGTGTTTTCGATCGACGCGAGTTCGCCGGAACCACGGCTCACGTGGACCGGATGCATCCTCATGCCGCCGGGACTCGCGGCTAACAGTGTGGCCACGTTTCCGGATGGTGCCGTCCTCGTCACCGTCCTCACGCATCCCGGCCGGACGATCACGGACTTCTGGCGCGGCGAGATCACCGGCGCCGTGTATGCCTGGACACCGGGTGAGCCCGCGTTTCATCTCGTGCGCGGAACGGAATTGCCCGGGAACAATGGCCTCGAAACTTCGCGAGACGGCAAGGAGTTCTATGTGATCGCCTTCGGATGGCGATCGGTGGTGGTCTTCTCGCGCCAGGATCCGTCGCAACCTCGAGCTCGCGCGCTGGCGCCGGGGTTCATGCCGGACAACATCCACTGGGACGAGGGCAGGCTGCTGCTCGCGGGCATGCAATATGACGAACCCGCCTGCGGCGGCACGCGCAAGATCATCAATGGAAAGGCAGATGACATGCGATGCCACCGTGGCTACACCGTCGCGCAGTTCGATCCCGAATTCCTGACCTTTTCCATCGTGGCCTATGCCGAACCCGATCCGGATTTCAACGGAGTTTCGGCCGCTTCCGTGGTCGACGGCGAATTGTGGTTGGCCTCCTATCAATCAGATCGCGTCGCCTGGAGGAGATTGCCCGCACCGAGGTGATTTTATGGCTGCAACGGATAATGTAGTGTCATGCGGAGTAAACGCGCCTGATTCAAAGGAATTTCAGATGGCGAGCCGGAAGAAAAGAGTTTCCGTCAGGGCCGGCGCCGAGAAGTTCGCGAACGTGGCGGAACACACCAAGGCGGACATTCTCGCCGTGGCCACCGAAGAGTTTGCGACCTACGGCCTGAGCGGCGCGCGCGTCGACGCGATCGCGGAACGCACGCGCACCTCCAAGCGGATGATCTACTACTACTTCAAGGGTAAGGAGGGCTTGTACCGGGCAGTGCTTGAACAAGCCTATTCGGAGATTCGATCTCTCGATACGCAGGTGGGCATAGACGAGGCCGAGCCCGAAGAAGCGATTCGCAAGATCATTGATATCACGTTTGACTACGACGAGACCCATCCGTTTTTCATCAGTCTCGTGGCGGTCGAAAATGTGCAGCGTGGCCGCAATATCGCCAAGCTCAGCTCCATCAAGAAGCGCAGCGCGGGAATACTGAACGTTCTGGGTGCCATCCTGGCTCGGGGCGCGCGCGCTGGCGTGTTCCGCGACGACGTCAACGCACTCGACCTGCACCTCTTCATCAGTTCCTATTGCGTGTTTCGCGTGTCGAATCGCTTCACTTTCGGCGCGATATTCGACTGCGATCTGTCCGACGCGCACCTGAGAATGCGACACAAGAAAATGCTGGAGGAAGCGGTCCTGAGCTTCTTGAGAACGCGCTGATCAATTTCGTGCCAGGCGACTCTGCCAGTCAAACGACATTCTTGACGAACATCTGACGCTGACGCATCTGCGCAGCGTCCATGAGCATGCGCCCCGCCCATCGATAGACATTGTTTTCCTTGACCGTTCGCCGCATGAGCTTCATGCGCTCCAGCCGCTCGCTGCGACTCATCTGCATCGCAGTCCGCATGGCCGCGGCAGTTTCGGAAACGTCGAACGGATTCACCAGCAGGGCTTCGGGGAGCTCTCGAGACGCGCCGGCGAAAGTGCTCAGGATCAGGACGCCATCCTGATCGTCGCGTGCGGCCACGAATTCCTTGGCGACCAGGTTCATTCCATCGTGCAGGCTGTTGACGATGCAAAAATCCGCGGCCCGGAACAATTCGAATACGTCTCGTGGCTCCTGGTGATGATCGATGAGAACGATGGGCTTCCAGGTCGCGGTTCCAAACTTCTCGTTGATCCGCGCTGCCTCGCTCAAGGTCTGCGCCTGCAATGCCTGGTAGGCGGGAAGCTTGCTGCGCGTGGGAGCGGCCACCTGGAGCAGCGTAATCTGCCCGCGGCACCCCCGGTCTTTATCGAGCAATGCCTCGAGCGCCAGAAATCTCTCGACGATGCCCTTGGTGAAATCCCATCGCTCGACACCAAGGCCGAGGCATACGTTGCTGCCGATCCCGAATTTGGCGCGCACTGCCTCCCGGGAGGTCTTCACGTCCGGCAGAGTAGCTAGCCAGCGTGGTGGCCATTCGATGGAAATCGGGTAGGGCACCACGCGGCACACGCGCCCGCCGAGAGTGACCGTCATGTGTTCGTGATCGATCTGGCATTCGACGAACCGATCGACCGTGGAGAGAAAGTTCTGGCAGTGATAACGCGTGTGGAAGCCGAGTATGTCGGCGGCCAGCATGTGCGTGAGTATCTGCCGCTTCCACGGGCAAACACCGAAAGTCTCGGCATTCGGCCACGGGATGTGCCAGAACAACGCGATGGTGGCCGCAGGCTTGCGTTCGCGCAGCAGCCGCGGCAGCAACGCGAAGTGATAATCCTGAACGAGGATCAACGGGTCTTTTGACTTGGACTCCCGCGCCACGACATCGGCGAACTTCTGATTGACCGCCTGGTACTGCTGCCAGTCTGCCTCGCGAAAGGCGGGGCGGACGTATGCCAGGTGACAGAGAGGCCACACGCCTTCATTGGCAAAACCGTAGTAGAAGCCTTGCTCTTCTTCGGCGCTCAGCCACACGCGACGCAACGAGTAGCTGGGATCTTCCGGAGGAACGCGTACGCGGTCGTGCGAGTCGACCACCTGACGGTCCGCCGTTCCGCTCCCGTGCGCGACCCAGGTGCCCGAGCACGCGCGCATGATCGGCTCCAGCGCCGTGACCATGCCACTCGCCGGGACCTGCACGATCGGGCCGTCGGGACCGGCGTTGTGAATATACGGTTCGCGATTGGAAACGATGAAAACCTCGGGCGCGCCCAGGTGATCGCGCACCACTTGTTGCAAGGCTTGCGGTGTCCAGTTTTCGTGGAAATCGATCTCGAGTCGCTGAGTGCTTTCGACCTCGCGAAGCACCCGACGAATCTGGGTCAACAGGGGTCGTGATCCGGTCTCAGAGCGTGCGTCGTCGAGGAACCGCCGGCCCCGGATGTCGCCTACCAGCTCATTGATCCAGCGCCGGATCAACAACCAGAAAACGAATCCGAGGAACAACGCAAGCACGCTCGCGGCCACGCCTGCCAGCGCCAACACGTAATTGCGCGCGGACGATTGTCGACGGTCGATGAAACTCAAGTCGTGGACGATGAGCGCCGTGACGGGCGTGCCATTTGCGCTTCCCATCGGGAATGACGACACCTCGACCGAGCCGTCCACCAGTTTGACGATGCTGCTTCCGCGCTCGCCGATGTCGCGCCGCACGGCGCAGCCGATTTCGGGCGGGGTGCGATCCGAGCGGAAGAGGGACTTCGCGCCATCACCACACAGCACGATGGCCATGAGCCGCTCATCAGTCGTGATGGCCGCAAGGTACTTTGCCAGGCCCTGCTCATCGCCGCGATCGAGGTAGCCCGTAAGCGACCCCTCCATGGAATGGGCAACCAGCTGCGCGCGCAGATCGACATCGCTGCGAAACCATTCCGCCAGGATACGGTCGACGTAGGGCACGCCGAAGAACGCAAGGATGCTTACGGCAATGAGCGTGGGAACGGCGAACCGGAGCAGGATTGCGCGCATGAGTGAGTGGGTCTAACAGCTCGAGTCGCGCGAAGTGCCGTCTGCGTGCACTGCCATCAGGCGCGGCCACCGATTCGGGAGCGCGGCCTGCTGGTTTGCCGGGCCGTCAAAGCGGATGCCGTAGAAGTGGGCCATGGGTGCGGGTCGGGAAGCCGCGCGAGGAGCGCCGCCAGGCCGCTCGCCAACTGATCCAGTTCGCGCTCGCTCAGCAAGCGCACCGCGCGCTGCAATGTGCCGACGGCCCGGCCGGAGGTGGCGCGCAGAATTTTCTGTCCTTCAGCGGTCACGTTGATCTCGACGCTGCGCTGATCACCTTCGTGACGGCGACGCTCGATCCAGCCTCGCCCAGCGAGGCCTTTCAGAACGTGGCTCACCGCCGGCCGCTGCATCCCAAGGCGAGTCGCCAATCGCGAAGCGGGGACGCCCGGCTCCTCACCGATGCACGCGAGCGCGCGATGCACCGTAATGGGTGCGTCGGTCATGCGCTCGAGCTCGCGATAGAGAGTGCGCATGCGATCGACGAGCGCGCGCGCCGACAACAGCGCCTCGCGCTCGAGCACGCCCCGGTCAGTGGATCCGGTGGTGCGGCGGGATTTTCGTTTTCGTGGTGCTGACATAAATCCGGACGGTGGCTCGTGCTGGGCGCAGCCTAGCATCCGGGGGCGGGCATGGCACTACCAAAGTGGCGTAATGGTTGTTAGCACGCAATAGTTGCGTACAATAAACCAATTGATGATGAATGCCGCCACCACATCGACTGACTCCACGGGATACGCGCCTCCCGCCCCTCCTCCGGGGCAGTGGTGCCTGTTCCTCGATATCGACGGCACGCTGCTGGACATAGCGCCCACCCCTGACGCGGTCGTCGTCGATCCGTCACTGCTCGGCCTGTTGCGTCGTCTGAATCGGGCGTGCGACGGCGCGGTTGCATTTGTCACCGGGCGGTCGATCGCCGATGTAGACGCGCTTTTCAGTCCGCTGCAGTTGCCCGTGGCCGGCGTACACGGCTTTGAACGCCGCAATTCGCAGGGGCATTTCTTTCGTCCGGGCTACGTCGGCGCGGGGCTCGGCTTTCTCAAATCCGAGGTGACGGCGATTGCGCAGTCGCATCATGGCGTGTTGCTCGAAGACAAGGGATGCGCGTTCGCATTGCACTATCGCCAGGCGCCGAAACTCGAGGAAACCATCCGACTGCGTCTCGCGCGCCTGGTGTCGGTCGCGAGGCCGTCGTTTGAACTGCTCGATGGCGACCATGTCGTCGAGATCAAGCCGGTCGAACACAACAAGGCGACCGCCATCGAAGCGTTCATGCAGGAAGAGCCTTTCGCCGGGCGCATACCCATCTTCATCGGCGACGACACCACGGACCTGGACGGCTTTGCGGCTATCAAGCGCTACGATGGACTGGCTATCGCGGTCGGATCACGGATTCCCGGCGAGAGGAGACTCGCGGGTCCACGCGACGTGCGAATCTGGCTGGAAAGCCTCCTGGAAACATGACGGATACGCGAGCCGATATTCCGCCTCATGTCCTGCGGTTTCTGGAAGCGAGCATCGATTCCGTGCCGCAGCTCGAAACGCTGTTGATGATGTCCGGCGATCCGGATCGCATCTGGCTGATTGCCGACGTTGCCTCGCGCAACTACACCAGCGAGCAGCGCGCGGCGGAGACGTTGAATGCGCTGGAGCGCCGGGGCCTGGTGATGTCGGAAGGAGCGCCCGCGCGCTTTCGCTTCAACCCGGCGAAGCCTGAAACCCGCGCGCTCGTTGCAGATCTGGCCCGCTGCTACCAGGGGAATCTGTCGCGCATCACCATGCTCATTCATTCGAAGCCGTCTACCTCGGTTACTGAGTTCGCGCGGGCATTCGACCTCAAGAAGGATCGATAGGATGCTACAGCTCATCGTCAACATATTGGGAACGCTGGTGGCCGGCCTTTGTGCCGTGCTGCTCCTGCGTGCCTTTGGCTCGGTGCGAAAGCGCCTGCTCTTCTGGTCCGGACTGTGCTTCGCGGGGCTTGCCGCTTCCAACGCCCTCGTGGTCGCCGATCTGTTCCTCGTTCCCGAGATCGATCTCTACCGTGCACGCCTGGCCATCGCCGCGTCGGCAATGCTGGTCCTGGTCTATGGCCTCATTTTCGAGAGCGACCGGTCATGATCAACGGGTTCCTGCTGGGCGTGATCGTTACGTGCTCACTGGTCTCGGCGGGTTTCTTCGCGAGATTCTGGATTGCGACCCGTGACCCGCTGTTCCTGGCGTTTGCCGTGGCCTTTGCCCTCGAAGGGCTCAATCGAATCGTGTTCCTCTTTCTGGACAAACCCAACATCGGCGATGAGGCAATCTATTTCGTCAGGCTCCTGAGCTATCTGCTCATCCTCGCCGCGATCATCAACAAGAACCGGACCAGGCACTAAGACATGACATTGGAACCGCAGACACCGAACCTGATCGACACGACAGCCGCGCTCGTGGCCCTGGGCATATTCGTCGTCGCGTATGTTTTCGTCATCGCCGAAGAATTCACGCACCTGCGCAAGTCCAAGCCCATGGTTCTCGCCGCGGGGCTCCTGTGGTTGCTGGTCGCACTGTCGTGGAAAGCGATTGGTCTCGAAGGTGCGGACGAACTGCTGCGTCACAACCTCGTCGAATACGGCGGTCTGCTGCTGTTTCTTCTGGCGGCGATGACCTTCGTGAACACCTTGGAGGAGCGCAACGTTTTCGCGGCGCTGCGCGGTGCGCTGGTATCGCGGGGATTCTCTTTCCGTGCGGTGTTCTGGCTGACGGGGGCGCTCGCATTCGTCCTGTCGCCGGTGCTGGACAACCTGACGACGGCACTGGTCATGGGCGCCGTCGTCCTGGCAGCGGCCCGCGGAACTCCGCGCTTCATTGCGCCCGCCTGCATCAACATAGTCGTCGCCGCCAACGCGGGGGGTGCGTTCAGTCCTTTCGGCGATATCACCACCCTGATGGTGTGGCAGGAAGGGCTGGTTGGATTCACGGAGTTCTTCGCGCTCTTCGTCCCGTCGCTCGTGAACTGGCTCGTGCCTGCCTTCTTCATGAGCCTGGCGATCCCCGCTGGCCAGCCTGCGCCCGAGTCGCGTCGCGAACGGTTGAAACCCGGCGGCGTTGCGGTGATCGTGCTGTTCGCGCTGACCATTGCCGCGACGGTGGCATTCCATCAGTACGCCCATCTACCTCCCTTCCTCGGCATGATGACGGGCCTCGGCGCGCTGCAGATCCTCGGCTACGTCATACGGCGGCGCGAGTTGCGAGCACCGGCAGCGTTGTGGGAGGCGGCGCCGCGAGGCTTCAAGCCCGCCACGAGACCCTTCGACATCTTCATCAGCGTCAAACGCGTCGAGTGGGACACGCTGCTGTTCTTCTATGGCGTCATCCTTTGCGTGGGGGCACTCGGTGCGTTCGGCTATCTCGCGTGGTTGTCACAAGCTTCCTATGCTGTTCTCGGGAACACGTGGTCCAACGTTGCGGTGGGCGTAGCTTCCGCGCTCATCGACAACATTCCGATCATGTATGCGGTGCTGACGATGAGCCCCGACATGTCGCACGGACAATGGTTGTTGGTCACGCTGACGGCCGGCGTGGGCGGCTCACTTCTTTCAATCGGCTCGGCCGCTGGCGTGGCCCTCATGGGCCAGGCGCGGGGAATTTATACGTTCTTCGCCCATCTGAAATGGACCTGGGCCATCGCGCTCGGATACGCAGCCTCGATCTACGTCCACTTTCTCCTCAATGCGAGGCACTTCTGACGATGATCTGACAACCCTGGGGAGCCCGACCATGCCTGACATGAGTGCAACTTTTCTCGGCATCCCGCTGAAAACCTGGATCGCGGGCGGCGCGATCGTCGTGCTCGCGGCGATCGGCCATATCGTGCTGCGCGGATGGGCGCGCTGGCGAGCACGCAAGCACCAGCACGATTCCGTGGCGCCGGAGGAATCGGCCAAGATTCGTTACTGGGTCGCGCGGGGTCTGAGCGATGCGGTTTCGCCGATCGCACTCATGTTCTGGCTGTTTGGGCTCTATTTCGCGTGCACCATGATCGTCGAGGAGTTCCCGCAGACTCCATGGACCTCCCGTGCCCTTCAGATCATCGACGCGCTACGGGGCATCGGCATGCTCCTGGCACTCGCCTGGTTGCTGGCGCGCATCGCACGCACGCTCGAGTCATTCATGAGTTCGCTCGCGTCGCGCACCGACGCGAACTGGGATGACGTGCTGCTGCCCTTCGCGGGCCGGGCGCTGCGGCTCATTCTGCCATTACTCGCGCTCATTCTCGGCGCGCCTGCACTCACCGTTTCCGAGGGCATGCAGGAGATTCTCCAGAACGGAGTGAGCCTGGCGCTGATCGGCGTGATCGGTTTCATCCTCGTGCAGTTCGTGAACGCGATGGCGGAACTGATTCTTCAGCGCCATCGCCTCGACGTCGCCGACAACCGGGCCGCGCGCGGCATCTACACCCAGGTCACGGTGCTCAAGAAGATCGCGGTCGGCGTCATCGCGTTGTTCGCGATCGCCTCGATGCTGATGGTGTTCCAGCCGGTGCGTCAGTTGGGAACCGCGATGATCGCTTCGGCCGGCGTGGCCGGCATCGTCATCGGCTTCGCGGCGCAGAAAAGCCTCGGGACCCTGCTCGCAGGCTTTCAGATCGCGATGACGCAACCGATCCGCATCGACGACGTGGTCATCGTCGAGGGCGAGTGGGGCAAGATCGAAGAAATCACGCTGACCTATGTCGTGGTGCGCATCTGGGATCTGCGCCGCCTGGTCGTGCCCATCACGTATTTCATCGAAAAGCCCTTCCAGAACTGGACACGAACCTCGGCGGACATTCTCGGCACGGTGTTTCTGCAGGTGGACTACGGCGTGCCCGTGGGCGCGGTGCGCGCAGAACTCACGAAGATCCTGGAAGCATCGCCCAATTGGGACCGCAAGGTGAATGTGTTGCAGGTCACCGATGCGAAGGACTGGACACTGGAGCTTCGCGCGTTGGCAAGCTCGAGTGACGCCAGCAAGTCGTGGGACCTGCGCTGTGAGATGCGTGAGAAGCTCGTAGAGTTCGTCAAGGACCAATACCCGGAGAGTCTGCCGAGGCTGCGTGCCACCTTCGAACGAGCGCAGCGACGCGATGCTGCGGCGATGAAGTGACGCATGAGCGCACGAGCCGCCTTCATACGGGACGAGCTGCTGGCGATCTTCCTCGACGTCGACGGCACGCTGCTGGAAATCGCGGCCACGCCCGATCGCGTCCGCGTACCCGCCTCACTGCGCAACACCTTGCAACTCGCCTTCGGCCGTGAGCAGGGCGCATTGGCGCTCCTGAGCGGGCGATCACTCGAGGATCTCGACAGGCTCTTTTCTCCCTGCGTTTTCCCGGCTTCCGGCAAACATGGACTGGAAGTCCGATTGCCCTCGGGAAGAGTAGTTCGTCCGGATCTGGATCCGTCAGTGCTCGATCGCGCTCGACACTGGCTTCAAATGCTGGCGAATGAAAACCGCGGGCTTCTGCTGGAAGACAAGACTGTGGCGCTCGCCATGCACTATCGGCTCGCGCCCAAGCTCGCGGCCGAAGTCGAGATGGTCATGAATGAAATGTCCACTGAACTGGGTGACGAGTTCGTGGTGCGTCAGGGAAACTGTGTCTGCCAGCTCATGCCGCGCGGTTACGATGAGCGCAGCGCCATCCAGCTGCTCATGAAAGAGCGTGAGTTCATGAGGCGCACTCCCGTGTTCGTTGGAGGCGATCCGACCGACGAGGCGGGATTCCAATTCGTCAACGAGATCGGTGGCCACTCTATCCGTGTCGGAAAGCTGGAGGAAACGATGGCGCAATATCGCTTCAGCAGTGTTTCGACAGTCGCCGCGTGGCTCAGAGATAGAAATCTGAATCGATGACGCCGCCAGCCAAGTCCCCGCGCATCGAGGACTACGCCATCATCGGCGACGGCCAGACCGCGGCCCTCGTGAACCGCGGCGGTTCCGTCGACTGGTTATGCTGGCCGAGATTCGACTCGCCCGCGTGTTTCGCAGCGCTGCTGGGTGAAGCGGAACACGGTCGTTGGCTGATCGCGCCAGCGGGCGACCGGACTGTCCGCCGCCAGTATCGAGGGGACACCCTGATACTGGAAACCACTTTCGAGACTCCGACCGGAGTCGCGCAGCTCGTCGATTTCATGCCGCCTGGCGAATCCGCTTCTCATCTACTCAGGGTGGTTCGCGGCATTTCGGGTCGAGTGTCGTTCCGATCCGGGTTCCTGGTCCGCTTCGACTATGGATCGATCGTACCGTTGGTCAGTCAACCTCCGGATGTCACGACCGAACTTCACGCCATCGCAGGCCCGGACAGGCTGACACTTCGCAGCTCACTCCCGGCGAGTTGGAAGGGATCCCTTGCGAACGCCGAGTTCGACGTCGCGGCGGGCGAAGAAGTCCATTTCGCGCTCACACATTCGGACTCGCATCTGCCCGTGCCGCGAGCCATCAACGTTGCCACTGCGTTGATCAACACGGAAAGGTACTGGAAGCGGTGGTCCGGCAAGTGCAAGTACGAAGGCCCCTGGCGCGAACCGGTCCTCCGCTCGCTGATGACTTTGAAGGCCCTCATCTATTCGCCGACCGGTGGCATCGTCGCGGCCGCGACGACTTCGCTGCCGGAACACATCGGCGGTACGAGAAACTGGGACTACCGCTACTGCTGGCTGCGCGATGCCACGTTCACGCTGCTGGCGCTGCTGGATGCGGGTTACGTTGCGGAGGCGAAACGCTGGCGCGACTGGCTGGTGCGAGCCGTCGCGGGAACTCCCGAAAAGGCCCAGATCATGTACGGGCTCGGGGGAGAGCGGCGTCTCGCCGAATGGGAGGCCGACTGGTTGCCGGGCTACGAAGGTTCGCGCCCGGTACGGATCGGCAATGGCGCCGCGAATCAGCGCCAGCTCGATGTTTACGGCGAGGTCGCGGACGCGCTGCATCACGCGCGTGTCGCGGGACTGGCAGCGGCCGGAGCCGCGTGGGCCGTGCAACGCGCGCTCACCGATCACGTTGCGGACATCTGGACCGAACCGGATCAGGGAATCTGGGAAGTCCGCGGATCTCCGCAACACTTCACCCACTCGAAAGTCATGGCCTGGGTGGCGCTCGATCGCTCGATCAAGGCGGCTGAAAAATATGGCCGGCCCGCACCGCTCGAGCATTGGCGCGACGTGCGCCATCGGATCCACGCGGATGTCTGCGCGAATGGCTTCAGCACCGAGCGCGGGAGCTTCGTTCAGGCCTATGGATCACGCCAGCTCGATGCGAGCCTGCTGCTGATTCCGCTGGTCGGATTTCTGCCCGCGGAAGATCCGCGAGTTCGAGCGACCGTGGAGGCGATAGGTCGCGAGTTGCGAGTCGACGGCCTGGTGCATCGCTATCACAGCGACACGACTGACGATGGTTTGCCGCCGGGTGAAGGCGCATTTCTCGCCTGCAGTTTCTGGTATGTCGACAATCTGGAATTGCTCGGGCGAAGGTCCGAAGCGCGCGAGCTTTTCGAGCATCTGCTGAGTCTTCGCAACGATGTCGGCCTCTTGGCTGAGGAGTACGATCCGCGGGCGAAGCGGCAACTCGGGAACTTTCCGCAGGCCTTTTCGCACGTCGCTTTGATCGCCTCGGCATACAACCTCGCAGAGCGTGAGCCGGAAAAGCCGTCGCGTCAGCGCGGCGCAACGCCCTGACAGGTTCCGCGTCGATTCCTGCGTCGGATGATTCCCACGCATGTGCGAGAACCCGGCGCGCCCTTGGTCTGCGTTCGAAGAAGCATGGCGATTCGTGTCTTCGTATCGGCGGGTCTGTTGGCGGGGACTTTGCTCTCCATCGCAAGTTGCGCGAACCCGTATGCCGACGATGTCAACTCAGAGGATATGCGCGTGATGCGTGCCGTGGTGTCCATCGCCTGCAAGGTGGATTCGGAACGCATCGTGGTCTCGGATCGTCCGGCGATCCCGCGTCGAAGCGATGATCTGCACGACGCGGACAGCCAGAACATCCAGTTCGGAATCAACTTCGATCGTCGCCTGGCCCGCGCCGCACGTTGGCCGCGCGGCAAGGTCTGTCCCGCGGTGCGCGTCGCCTCTGATGCAGTCATCAAGGAGGCGCTCGAGAACGAGACGGGATACCCCGGAAGCTGGACCAGCTTCTCGACGCGATTCGGCGGCGCCCGTTCGCTGATGAGGATTTCGCTGCCGGTGTACTCCGACGACGGAAAACACGCCGTCGTCTACACGACTGGCCGCTGCCCCTACACCTGTGGGGAGGGCTTCTATCAAGAGCTCGAGAAGACGTATGAGGGGTGGAAAATCACAAATAGCGCGATCGCCTGGACGTCATGAATCTCGCGATTGGCCCTCGCGAATGGCCACGGCCAGACCCGCGACCCGCAGCTCGACTCGCTTGATCTCGCGCACGATGGCATTGGATTTAATCTCCATCCAGAACCACAGCTTGATCAAGCCGAGCGAGAGGAAGGCGAGTGCCGCGCCGGCGCCCCACAATTGCATGGCTCGAAGGTCGGTCTGCGTGACAAATCGCCACGAACAAAACAAGGCGAGAAGGAAGATCGCGAAGCCGAGGAACAGTCCAAAGGCGTTCAACCAGCGCATGCGTCCCTGAAAGGTGGCTGCGATGTCTCGATACAGCGAGTCATTCGCATCCAGCTCGGCGAGGAATGCCTGATCTTCCGATGACAAAGTTCTGCGGATACGTTCGTCGATGTTGCTCATGTCACTCTCCTGACTGTTTCTTCAGCGATTCGCGAGCGTGGAAGAGGCGGGACTTCACGGTTCCTGCGGGAACTGAAAGGACGGTCGCGATCTCCGCGACGCTCAAGTCCTCTCCGTAGAAGAGGTCGACGACGTGGCGTTGTTCGTCGCTGAGACAGGCCAGTGCCGCCGCCAGATCCAACTCCTCGTTCAATGCCGGAGTAGTCGGGTTGGCTGGTCCCATGGCGTCCACCTCCCGTTGCACTCGATCAGAAAGTTTTCGTCGTCGCTGGTTCACGCGTAGCGCGTCGATGCATTTTCGATGCACGATTCCATACATCCAGGCGGGAAAGCTTGCGGGATCCCCGAGCGCGTTCAGGCCTCGAATCGCTCCTATCCAGGCCTCCTGGATCACGTCACGTGCGGCGTCCGATTGGCCGATGGTCCGCGTGGCGAATCGCAGCAGCCTCGGCGTCCAGCGTCGCGCAAGGCGCTCAAAGGCATCCCGCGATCCACCCTGTGCCAGGGTGACCAGGTATTGATCCAGGACTCGATCCGGGTCGCCTCCAGACAATGGCGTCTCCTCGCTTGTCTATAGAGTCGTCCGAGTCGGGCTGCGGGTTCAATTGGCTCGACTACTTTCGCCAGGACGCTCAGGGCGGGTTCTCACAGGCGGATCGCCTTCATCGCAACTCGATGACGACGACGGACTTCGCCGCTGCGCCGGCTGGCTAATCTGCCGGCGCCTCGATCACGTCGGCTTCGAGCACACGTTCCCCCGTCAATGAATTGGCGATCAGGCAGCCATGTTCCGCTCGTTCCAGCAGCGAGCGCGCTTTCGCAATGTCTGAGCCTGCGGCAACGCGGAGCGTGGCGAGCGTCGAAAACTTCGTGAACCGGGACTTTCCTTCCACTCGTTCCAGCGTTCCCTGAACCCGGCAATCGAGGGAAATCCATTCGAATTTCGCGGCGCGGGTGACGCCGCGGAACGTGAGGATGAAACAATCCGCGACCGAAGCGCACAACAGGGTTTCCGGCGACCAGACGCCTCCCGGCCCGTCGAATTCCGGGGGCGGAGCGGTCTCGATGTCCGGTAGTTCGGGCGACGTCACCTTCACGCCCCCGGCCGGCTGGCCTGCGGCCGACGCTCGATACAGATGGGGATAGGGGTGCATCTCTCAGGCCTCCTTTCTCGGTTTCAGCGCGCCCACGCCTAACAACTTGAGGATGTATCTCTCGTATACCGGCGTGGTCGATCCGGATCTTACCTTGCGCAGGAAATATTTCTCGAACGCCACCTTGGCAAGATGTACCCACTTGCCGGTCTTTGCCCAGGTGACATTGCGCGGAGGAATCTCGGGCAACGCCACGAACGCGGCGCCGGTATCTCCGAAGTCGGCGAGGCAGATCGCGTTCCACGTGGCCTGAGACGTCGCGGGCTTGCCCTCGATCTCGGCGACGATGTTTTCGCAGATGGCGCTGACCATCGATTCGATCATGAAGCCCGTCTTCGGCGCGCCGGTGGGGACCGGTGTTGCCTCCACTGGCGGAATCGCGACGCACACTCCCGCCGAAAAGATGTTCGGGTACTTCTTCGATCGCTGCAGGGCGTCGATCAGCACGAAGCCGCGCGGATTGCAGAGCTCCGGTACCGCGGCGACGGCATCCACGCCCTTGAATGCGGGGATCACCATGGCGTACTTGAAGGGCAGGACATGTTCCTTCTTCGGTTTGCCGTCGTCGTCATGCTCGATCACTTTCATTTCGCCGGCGGTGGCGCTTGAGACCTTCGAATTCACCAGCCACTTGATGTGCCGTTGGCGCAGCTGCGACTCCATGAGTCCCTTGCTGTCGCCGACACCTCCGAGTCCCATATGGCCGATGTACGGCTCACTGGTGACGAACGTCATGGGGACCTGGTCGCGCATCTTGCGTTTACGCAGATCGGCGTCGAGGATCATGGCGAATTCGTAGGCGGGGCCGAAGCAGCTTGCGCCCGCCGCGGCGCCGACGATGATGGGGCCCGGACTCTTGAGAAACTCTTCGTAGTTTGTCCACGCGCGCAACGCATGTTCGTGCGTGCACACGGATTGCGTGAATCCTGCCGGGCCGAGACCCGGGACCTCGTCGAAGGCGAGCTTCGGTCCCGTGGCGATCACCAGGTAGTCGTATGAAAGCCCGGCACCGCTGCGCAGGCGCAGGGACTTACCGATGGCGTCGATGTTTTCGACGGGCTCGTCGTGCCACTGGATGCCCTTCTCCTCGAGCGGTCCCCGCAACTCCACGCGCGTCTTTTCGCACTTGCGCCAGCCCACGGCGATCCAGGGATTGGACGGCGTGAATTCGAAGTACGGTGATGAACCGACCAGTGTGACGCGATGGTCCTTTCCCAGCTTCTTGCGCAGCTCATAGGCGCAAGGGACACCGCCGACTCCGGCTCCCAGTACGATGATGTGTGCCATGGTGTGTTCCTAGGGTGCGGACGGCACCGGCTGACGTTTCAGATAGGCGTAGTACAGGACCGGGATCACGAGAAGCGTGAGCACGGTGGAAACCAGGATCCCGAAGATCAACGATACCGCGAGGCCGTTGAAGATCGGGTCGTCGAGTATGAAGAACGCCCCGATCATGGCGGCGAGGCCGGTCAGCGCGATGGGTCTCGCGCGGACGATCCCGGCGCGCATGACGGCGTCCTCGAGACTGCTGCCGGCGCGGATCTCGGTGTCGATGAAGTCGACCAGCAGGATGGAATTGCGCACGATGATGCCGGCCAGCGCGATCATGCCGATCATCGAAGTGGCCGTGAACTGCGCGCCGAGCAGTGCGTGCCCTGGCATCACGCCGATGATGGTCAGCGGGATGGGCGCCATGATGATGAGTGGCAGCATGTAAGAACCGAACTGCGCGACTACCAGTAGATAGATCAGAACGAGGCCGACGGCATAGGCGAGACCCATGTCGCGGAACGTCTCGTAGGTGATCTGCCACTCGCCGTCCCACTTGATCGCCGTGCGATTCGGGTCATCGGGCTGGCTCACATAACGTTGTTCGACAGGCGCGCCGCCCGGCGGTGCGTCGGCCAGCTTGCCGGCCATCGTGAACATACCGTACAGCGGGCTGTCCAGTCGGCCGGCCATGTCACCCGTGACGTAGACCACGGGCAGGAGGTCCTTGTGGTAGATAGTGCCGTCATGCGGAGCGTCGCGGACGATGACGAGCTCGGAGAGTGGAACGGCGGTGCCATCGGGCGCGCGGACTTCGAGAGCGAGCGCGGCACCGAGGTCCCCCTTGTCGGCAATCGCCAGCCCTGCGCGTATCGGAATGGGTGAACGCTCGCGTCCGGCGTGCACGTAGGCCACGTCGATACCGTCGAGCGCGGCGCTCAATGCCGCGACGATCTGCTGCTGCGACATGCCGAGCATCGCCGCCTTCTGCCGGTCGATCTCGACGATGCGGCGAGGGGCGGGCGCCTCGAGGCTGTCGTCGACGTCGACGATGTCGGGCGTGGTCTCGAATATGGTGCGCACCCCGGAAGCCACGCGGCGCTGCTCCGCGTAACTCGCGCCGTACACTTCGGCCACGAGCGGCGCGAGCACGGGCGGTCCGGGAGGCACTTCCACCACCTGGACGGACGAGTGGTACTTCTGCCCGATCGCGGCGAGCGCGGGCCGCACGGCTAGCGCGATTTCATGGCTGCGGCGCGAGCGCTGATGCTTGTCGACCAGGTTCACCTGCAGATCGCCGAGCTCGGGACTTTCGCGCAGGTAGTACTGTCTCACCAGGCCGTTGAAGTTGATAGGCGCTGCGGTTCCGGCGTAAGCCTGGAAGTCGCTCACTTCCGGCACCTTCGAGATCTCGTTCGAAAGTTCGTCGAGGACTCGCGCGGTGGTTTCCAGCGTCGTCCCTTCGGGTAGATTGACGATGACCTGGAACTCCGACTTGTTGTCGAAAGGCAGCATCTTCATCACGACGAGCTTGAATACGGCCAGCAACAGCGCGAAGGCGATGGCGCCGAGCACGCTCCAGTAGAGCTTGTGTCGCCGGGGCCGCGCTTTTTCCGCGCCGAGGAATGGGCGCAGTAAGCGCTCGAACAATCGGCGCAGCCACGGAATCTCCCCGTCTTCGTGATCATCGGAAGGCGAGGATGCGTGCCGGCCCAGCAGCTTGCGGCATAGCCACGGAGTGAAGATCAGCGCGACCGCCAGAGAGATGATCATGCCCATGCTGCTGTTGATGGGGATCGGGCTCATGTACGGCCCCATGAGGCCGCTCACGAACGCCATGGGCAGCAACGCCGCGATGACGGTGAATGTGGCGAGAATGGTGGGGCCGCCTACTTCATCCACCGCGCGCGGGATGATCTGCGCCAGCGACACGCCGCGATTCGCCGGCAGCCGCATGTGGCGATGGATGTTCTCGACGATGACGATGGCGTCGTCGACGAGGATGCCTATGGAGAAGATCAGCGCGAACAGCGAAACGCGGTTGATGGTGAAGCCCCAGGCCCAGGAAGCGAACAGCGTCGCTGCGAGCGTCACGACGACCGCGGCTCCGACCACGATGGCTTCGCGCCGGCCCATGGCGAGCACCACCAGCAGCACCACCGAGGCCGTGGCGAACAGGAGTTTCTGGATGAGCTTCTTCGCCTTGTCGTTCGCCGTGACGCCGTAGTTGCGCGTCACGGTCGCTTCGACGCCGGCGGGAATGAAAGTGCCGCGCAGTTGTTCGACGCGGCGGATCACGTGGTTGGCGACGTCGATGGCGTTCGCGCCCGGCTGCTTCGAGATCGCGATCGTCACGGCCGGCGCATGCGCCGTGGGAGCAATGCCGCGGGATGCGGCGCCGGGCCCGGTTCCCAGCCAGACATAGGACTTCGGCTGCTCCGGGCCGGCGCTGATCGTCGCGACGTCCTCGAGAAACACGGGTCTGCCATCGTTCGCGCCCACCACGAGGCCCGCGACCTCGTCGCGATCCGCCAGGAAGCGGCCGGCGTCGACCGTGATGACTTCGTCGCCGCCGACCAGGTTACCCGCGTGCTGCACGACGTTGGCAGCCTGCAGCGCGCGCGTGAGTTCATCGACGGTGAGACCGAAACCGGAGAGCTTCTGTGCGTCGAGGTCCACGCGCACCACGCTTTGCGGACCTCCGACGGTGTAGACGTTTCTCGTGCCCGGCACGCGCTTGATCTCCGCCTCGATCGATCGCGCCACCTTCGCCAGATCGTATCCCCCGCGCGCCGGATCCCGGGTCCACAACGCAAGGGTGACGACGGGCACATCGTCGATGCCTTTCGGCTTCACCAACGGCTGCAGCACTCCGGCGTTCGGCGGCTGCCAGTCCTGGTTCGAATAGATGGCGTTGTAGAGACGCAGGATGGCTTCATTACGCGACTCACCCACCTTGAACTGGATGCTGAGCACGGCCATGCCGGGCCGCGACGCGGACGCGATGTGCTCGACACCGGCGATTTCGCCGAGCACCTTTTCCATGGGCGAGGCCACGAGGTTCTCGACCTGCTCGGCGGAGGCGCCGGGAAATCCCACGAAGATGTTCGCGAACGTGACGTCGATCTGGGGCTCTTCCTCGCGAGGAGTGACGAGGACTGCGAATACACCCGCCAGCAATGCCGCAACGGCCAGCAGCGGCGTGAGCTGCAGACCGAGGAAGCGGCGCGCGAGTCGCCCGCTGAAGCCGAGCTCTTCTTTCACAATCGCTTCATCGCAGCGATGGGATCGTTGGCGATGCGTTCCCCGGCGGAGAGTCCTGCCAGCACTTCGACCTTCCCGTCGAAGCGATGGCCGGGCCGGATCTGCCGCAACATGACGCGGCCGGCCGCGTCGATGACATACACGGCGGTCACATCGCCGCGATCCACGACTGCATTCGCCGGCACCAGCAACCTTTCGGCTTCACCGATGACGAACGCCACTTTGACGAACATCCCCGGATACAGGTCCGTGGCGTTTTCCGGTAGTTCGAGTCGCGCGCGAAAGGTGTTCGATGTGCCGGCCGCTTCGGGAAACACCGTGAGCCGTGTCGCTTCGATGCGCCGGCCATCGACGTACACCGCAGCCTTTCGGATGTGACGCACCTGGCCCACGATCGACTGCGGCACGTCGGCCGTGACGCGAAGAAACTGCAGCGACAGGCCACTCATCAACGGCGTACCGGGCGCAACAGTCTCGCCGACCTGCACGTTGCGTCGGGTCACGATGCCGGCGTAGGGCGCGCGGACTTCGGTGTAGCTCAGGCCTTCCTGCGCGCTTTGCAGAGCCGCGCTCGCGGCTGCGAGCTGCGCCTTCGTCGTATCCCGGTTCGCTGACGCTTCGTCGAGCGCCGCCTTGGCGACCAGCTTCTGCTGGTACATGACGACGACACGGTCATACCGCAGTTTCGCCTCGGTTTCGCGGGCGGACGCCTCGCGCAGGTTCGCCTGAGCCTGGAGCAGACCCGCGCGCTGCTCCGTTGCCCGGATGCGCATGATGACTGCTCCCGCGGGCACGAAATCATTCACGTCATAGAGGATCTCGGTGACGCGACCGGAAGTCTGCGCCGCGACCGTGCCCTGGTTGACGGCCTCGATCTTGCCGTCGAGCTGGCGCTCTAGCGGCGCGTGCTCCGGCTCCAGCACGACGGAGTCGAGCGGCGACTGCGCCGCCGGCTGCAGGGCGGCGGGTGGTTCGCCGCAGGCGACGAGCGTCGCTGTGGCGATCGCGATCGCAACCCGCCCGATGTACGCGGCGCCGCGCATTTCAATTGAACGCCACGCCGGGGTGAACGCCGGCCTTCTTCAGGATCATCGCGAGCGGGCAGAAGCCCGTGAATGCTGCCTGAAAGAGATTGACGCCGACGAAGGCGGCGAGAGCCAGCCAATAGGGGCTGACGAAATATCCGAGAACCAGGCTCAGGATGACCATGGAGCCTGCAAACGCGAGCACAATTCTGTCGATGGACATGACAATTTCTCCTCGATCTGATGGGTCGGGCTGGTTAGATACTTGTCCCTCCAGTTCCGGGAGAGCATCCGTAGTGTTCGGCACCACGAACGGAGAACTACGTACTCACAATCCTTCCCGTGGCAGCGTCGAGCTGCAGAATCGGCAAGCCAGCGGATTTCCACGCGCCGATGCCGCCCGTCATGTGCGCTGCCCGCGGCGCGCCGGCTGCGAGCCTGGCTTGCGCGGCCGTCGCGGAGCGCTTGCCGCTTCCGCATTGGAATACGACCCGGCGCGGGCCATCCGGCGGCAATGCCAGCGCGTCCAGGGTGGACAGGGGAAAGAGCACCGCGCCGGCGATGCGTTGTGCGGCGTACTCATCGGGTTCGCGAACGTCGACGAGAAGGATCTGCCGGGCGTTCAGCAACTCCGCGACCTCTCGCGGGGAGAGTTCTTCGAGTCTGGTCGGAGCGGGCTTGTTCATCGGAAGACTCCAAAACGTGGCAGGTTGGAGTCAGTATATTAGCAGTTGCTAATAAAGCAAGTGCTCAATTAACATGTCGCCCACTCTTATATATAGGAACCCAGATGGCTTCACGACAGGTTGTGCCCAGCCGAACGGGACAGAAGCCCGCGCGCGCCATCAAGCCGCACGCCGACAAGGCAGCCGCGCTTCTCAAGGCGCTGGCCAATGAGCAGCGCTTGATGATCCTCTGCAATCTGCTGGAGGGGCCACTGTCCGTCGGCGAACTGAACGAACGGGTGACGCTCAGTCAATCGGCTCTGTCGCAGCATCTTGGTGTGCTTCGAGAAGCCAGCATCGTCAAGACTGCTCGCGAGGCGCAGAGCATTCGCTACGAGCTGTCCTCGGGGGCCGTGAGCGGGATCATCGAGATTCTCTACAAGGAATTTTGCGAGACTTGAGTCGAGGCGCGCGCTTCAGCGCCTTGTCGAGATGAATCGACGGGATTGCACCCAGCGCAATCGAGGCATACGTAGTGTTCGGAATATCGATGGCCCGACACTGTTGCCATGATGTGATCTGGAAAAGGTTCCAGGGACATCGAAGTGCCATGCAAGTCACCAACACGCCGATGCGCTACGGCGCCGTCAGCCAGAACATTCACTGGCTCACAGCCGCGCTCGTCATCGTACTTCTCGTCATGGGAAAAGCCGGTGACATCGAGGCCGAACAGTCCAACGAGCTGTATTTCTGGCACAGCTCACTCGGCATTGCTGTCCTGCTGCTCGTCGTCGTGCGACTCTTCTGGCATCTCATTTCCCGGCCGCCAGCGCTGCCTTCGTCCATGTCCACCTTTGCGCGAATGGCTGCGCGAACGCTCCACGTCTGTTTCTACTTACTCCTGATAGCGCTGCCGCTCTCCGGCTGGCTCATGGCATCTGCGGAGGGAGCGCCCATCGCGTTTTTCGGAATCTCCATCTCCAGCGCGGACATGGGAAAGGGTGGCGAGGAATTCTGGGAGGAGACACACGAGGTCCTGGCAAACGCGCTGCTCTTCAT
>Ga0315912_10001703_pt1 | contig 25829 bp, 21 predicted proteins | sample VfabasoilMG_FD_204469 | JGI IMG/M metagenome (GOLD analysis project Ga0315912, IMG submission 204469) | Garden soil microbial communities collected in Santa Monica, California, United States - V. faba soil | ecosystem: Environmental > Terrestrial > Soil > Garden | place: USA: California... | reverse complement strand
GGAGTAGTTGCGGCTGCTCCAGGCGGCATCGTTCTGGTTGCCGCCACCGCGACGCGCGCCCGTGCCGGACGAGCCACTGCCGTAGACTCGGATTTGCGGGCGAGCCTCCGCCCCTCGCTCGCGCGGAGATTGCGACGATTCCGCGTGCGGTTGCGCCAGCACGCGCCCCGACCCCGTGTAGCGCGGCTGCGCGGACACGCGCCCCGACCCCGTGTAGCGCGGCTGCGCCAGCACGCGCCGCGTCGGCAGCGCGCTCCTCGGAATGTGCGCCTCCCGCGGCGTCGGACCACGCCCGACATAGGCGTAGCCGTGCCGGGGCCGGTAGGGATAGGTCTGCGCAGAAAGGCTGCGCACGCGCTGGCGGTCGTGGACGATGTAGCGCGGCATCGAGCGCGCGAACACGTATTGCGTGGGGCAGTAGATCGGTGTCGGGGCGTGCCATAGCCCCACGGAGACGAAGTACCCGCTGCGCCACACATAGCGCGGCGCGAGCGGCGCCCAGCCGATGTAGCCGGCGGCGCCGATCCGAAAGTCGACCCAGGCGGGCGCGTACACGTAGCCGGGCACCCAACCCCAGACACCGCCGGAGGCCCAGACCCAGCGCCCATAGTGAAAGGTGATCCCGCCGAAGGGATAGTCGCTCGCCCAGAGCCAGGCATTGTCCGGCGTCAGCTGCCAGTGCCCGGCACTGGCGTAGGGAACGAACTCGGGGCCCACCACGCTGCGCGCGGGGACCCAGATGCGCCCGTACCACGGGTCATCCACCCAGCTGCCGTAGGGAGCGAGCTCGGGGCCAAACTCTTCCACGGCTCGCTGCTGGCCCTCGGCGTCTGCTGCGGGATCCACAGGCGCCGGCGCGTCGGGTGCCGCTGCCTCGGCAGGCGGCGTCTGAAAATCCGAGGGCGGCGCCGAGTAATCCGGAGGCGGCGCCGCATAGTCCGGAACCGTGATCTCGGGCGGCGACTCCGCCGGGGCTTCGGGTTCGGGCTGCGCCGACCCATCGCCGGACGGCTCCGCCGACGGTTCCGCAGGCTGCTGCACCGGGGCTGAATCCTCAAACCATCCGCCGGGCTCGTCGCCGGTCTGGGCAGCGGCCACCCCGGCCCAAAGACCAGCGGCACACAGGGCGAGCGTTGCCCACAGGGTGTTCGAAGGCTTCATATAAGCAATCATGCGACTACCTGCGGAGCCTCGCAAGCCACGACACAAGCCGTAACAAACGGCCTTGCGACGGGTCGACCACACCGAGGACTCCATCTACCCTGCTACGCGCGCCCACCCTGCCTCTTCCCTGCTGGCCGCCTTCATTTGGAGCGGCGCGAGGGAAAACCAGGACCGGGCCCTCGGAAAAGGAGCGAGCTGAGCGTGCTGTCATTTGCCGAGGCGCGGGAGCGCATTTTGCGGGATGTAGGCCGGCTCGGCACGGAACGCGTCGTGCTGCGTGCCGGCGCCGGGCGCGTGCTGGCCGAGGACGTGCGCGCCAGCGAGCCGCTGCCGCGCTTCGACCACAGCGCGATGGACGGCTACGCCCTGCGTGAGGCCGACCTCCTCGGGAGCACTCCGTTCTGGCTGCCCGTGCACGGGGAAAGCCGCGCGGGGGCGCCCTTGGCGCAGCTCCGCGCGGGCCACGCCTGCCAGATTTTCACCGGCGCTGCCCTGCCGGCCGGGGCCGACGCCGTGCTGGCCGTGGAGGAGACGCACGCCCGCGATGGCGGTATCGAATTTGCGGTGGCACCGAGGCCCCATCAACACGTGCGCCGGCGCGGCGAGGATCTGGCCCAGGGCCAGCTCGCGCTCGAGGCGGGGATGCGGCTCGGCGCCTATCACCTGGGCGTCGCCGCCGGGGTCGATCGCGTGGACGTGCTGGTCGCGCGCCGGCCGCGGGTGATCGTCGTGGGCACGGGGGACGAGCTGCGTGCGCCCGGGCAGCCTGGCCCGGCGACGAGCATCCCGGAGTCGAACGGGCTGTCGATCGCGGTGCTGGCGGAGAGCGCGGGCGCCAGCGCCGAGCTCGCGGCGCGCGTGGCGGATCAGCCCGAAGCGCTGCGTGAGCGGCTGGCACGAGCGCTCGACGCCTGCGACCTTCTGGTCACCATCGGCGGCGTCAGCGTCGGTCGCTACGATCTGGTGCGGCCCGCGCTCGAGGCCGCCGGCGCCGAGCTCGACTTCTGGAAGGTGCAGATCAAGCCCGGCAAGCCGCTCGTGTACGGGCGGCGCGGGACGACGCGCATCCTCGGCCTGCCCGGTAATCCCGTCTCGGCGCAGCTCACGTTCGGCCTGTTCGGGCTGCCGCTGTTGCGCGCCCTGCAGGGGCAGCGCGACCCCGTGCCGCAGTTCGAGCGCGCTCGCCTGCGGGTGGCGTTGCAGCAACGACCGGGGCGGCAGGGATTTTACCGCGCGCTCTGGTCCCCCGAGGGCGTCACCCCCGTCGACAACCAGGCGTCCGGCAACGTGCTCAGCCTGGCGTACGCGGACGCGCTGATCTCGGTGCCCGCCGACAGCGAAGGCTACGACGCCGGCGCCGAGGTCGAGATCCTGCGTCTCTCCCAGTTGTAGTCGGCGCTGCTCTGGCCGGCAGCTAGCCGCCGTCGCGCACGTCGCGCCAGCCCACCCAGTGCGGGCCCGTGTCCCCGTGCTCTCGCTTCCAGATCGGCACGCGCGTCTTGAGCCGATCGATCAGCTCCTGACAGGCGAGGAACGCCTCCCCGCGATGGGCCGCGCTGGCCGCACAGATCACGGCGATATCCCCGACGCCCAGGCTGCCCACGCGATGCGTGCACGCCAGCGTCGTACCCGGCCGCTCGCGCTCGATCTCTTCGACGAGCGCCCGCAGCTCCTTTTCGGCCATGCTGGCGTAGGCCTGATACTCGAGCAGGCTGACCTGCTGGCCCTGGTTGTGATTGCGCACGGTGCCGATGAACAGCGCCACTCCGCCGCTCTCCGGCCGGGACACGGCCGCGAAGCACTCGTCGATGCTGAGCGGCGCTTCGCGCACCTCGATCAATCGCTTCATGCACCCTCCGTCGCCAGGTCGCGCTCGGTCGCAGGCTCCAACCCCGGGTCCGCCGCCGGATCCACGGGCGAGCCTAGTGCAGGCTCTGGCAGCGGATCCACGCCAGGCTGGCCCAGCGGATCCGCAGCAAAGTCTCCGGAAGCGCCGCCCGACTTGCTGAGCACCCGGGTCGGACCGATCTGCATGCTGCGATCGGTCGCCTTGAGCATGTCATACACGGTGAGCGCCGCGTGGCTGGCCGCGACCAGGGCCTCCATTTCCACGCCGGTCTTGGCGTGCGCTTCCACGCTCGCCGAGATCGTCACGGCGCAGGCCCCGGCATCCAGTACGAGCTCGACCGAGACATGCGTGAGCGGCACGACATGACACAGCGGGATCAGCTCGGCGGTGCGCTTGGCCGCCAGGATGCCCGCGACACGCGCAATCCCGAGCACGTCCCCTTTGGGCACGGCGTTATTCTTCAGCAGCTCGAACGCTTCCCGGTTCATGCTCACCCGGCTCTCGGCCGTGGCGCGCCGCTCGGTCACCGGCTTGACGCCGACGTTGACCATCTGCACGCCCCCGCTCGGGCGCAGGTGCGTGGAGAGCCGGGTGTAGCCCACGATCTCGGCGTAGGCCGCCTGTAGACGTGCCGGGTTGGCGCGTGTGGCCACTTTCTGCAGCGCGTAGCGATCGAGGTCGCCCAGCGAGGTCCAGAGCGCCAGGCCGAGCTTGCCGTGCGCCGCAAACGCGGCCACCAGCGCTGCGGGCGGCGCCTCGCGCGGCGGATCGGGCACGATCTCACAGCGCGTGGCCGGCGGCACCGCGCCCGACAGCGAGCTTTTGACCGCAGCCACGTCCACCACCGGCTGCGAACCGAGCCGCGTCAGCGCCTGGCGGACGGCCAGCGGCAAGCCGGTCCACGCCGCCAGCGCTAGCTTCCAGCCCGCATGATCGAGCGCCCGCCGGGCTGCCAGAGGCAGCTGCTCGAGACGTTCGCCGTCGACATCGAAGGAATAGAGTTTCACTGCCTGGACAGGTGTACCGCAGCGCACCCGGCGGCCGCAATCACGGGGCACTAGGCCGACCGACCCGCGATGGCAGGGCCCGGCGCTCACGTCCGGAGCGCGAAAGTGCTAGCTTCAGCCCCGAGATGCGCGCGGATGGCACAGAAATGTCGGGCGACGTTCGCCGGGCAGAGGATCACCCGGCGCGAGGCGGCGGCCTGGCGGCGAGCGGCCCGGCAGGCGGCAGCCCGCCCGTGGCCGACACGCGCCACCGGGAACTGCACGATCTGCGCATCTCCGTGACGGACCGCTGCAACTTCCGCTGCAGCTACTGCATGCCGCGCAGCGTGTTTGGCCCCGGCTTTCGCTTTCTGCCGCCTTCGGAAATTCTGAGCTTCGAAGAGCTCGCCCGCGTGGCCCGGCTGTTCGTGGGGCTCGGTGTGCGCAAGCTCCGCCTGACCGGTGGCGAGCCGCTGCTGCGCCGAGGCCTGCCCAAGCTGATCGAGCTCCTCCCCCAGGCGCCGGGCATCGACATCGCGCTCACCACCAATGGTTCGCTGCTCGCCGCGCATGCCGCGGAGCTGTCGAACGCGGGCCTGGCGCGCGTCACGGTCAGCCTCGATTCGCTGGACGATGCCACCTTCCAGCGCATGAACGATGCCCAGGTGCCGGTGCGAGAGGTGTTGCACGGGATCGAACGCGCCGTTGCGGTGGGTCTCCAGGTCAAGATCAACGCCGTCCTGCGCCGGGGCGTCAACGATGCGGGCCTGCTCGATCTGGTGCGCTACTTCAAGGGCACCGGCATCATCCTGCGCCTGATCGAATTCATGGATGTCGGCACCACCAACGGCTGGAACCGGGCCGAGGTGCTGCCCGCCCAGGAGATCCTGGCGCGCATCTCCAGCGTCTTCCCGCTGGAATCTGCCCAACCCAACTATCCCGGGGAAGTGGCAGAACGGCATCGCTTCCAGGACGGTGACGGAGAGATCGGCATCATCGCCTCGGTCACGCAACCGTTCTGTGGCGACTGTTCGCGCGGGCGCCTCTCCGCGCAGGGTATGTTTTACACCTGCCTGTTTGCCGCCGAGGGGCACGACCTGCGGGCGGTGTTGCGCTCGGGGGCCAGCGACGACGAGCTTACTGCGCTGGTGCGCGGCATCTGGCAGCGCCGCCGCGACGCCTATTCGGAGCTGCGCGGGCAGCCCCCGCTACAATTGCGCCCGCGCCCCAAGATCGAGATGAGCTACATCGGCGGCTGACGCTGCTGCGGCATCGCGCCTGGCGGTTCAGGATCGCAGGGAGACGAGCTGGGGCGCCGCGCCGCCGAGCGCCCGCGTGCCGCTGCGCTGCCCGTGCACCGTGGCGCCGAGCAACTCCAGGGCCTGGCGCTTCAGACGCATGAACTCGGGGCTGGTCAACAGCTCGCTCTCGCGCGGGCGCGGCAGGTCGACGGACAGGGTTCCCTTGATCCGCCCCGGTCGGCGGCTGGAGACGAGCACGCGATCGCTCAGAAATAGCGCCTCGTCGACGTCGTGGCTGACGAACACCACCGTCATGTGAAATGCCTGCCAGAGATCGAGCAGCATCTCTTGCATCTCCAGGCGCGTCTGCGCGTCCAGCGAGCAAAACGGCTCATCCATCAAGAGCACGCGTGGCCGATTGACCAACACTCGCGCCAGGCTGACGCGCTGTTGCATGCCCCCCGAGAGCTGATTGGGATAGTGCTCCAGAAACTCGCCGAGCCCCACCTGCTGCAGGATCTCGCGCGCCGTCTGCCGCCGCTCGGCCCGGCTGATGCCGCGCATCTTGAGGCCGAACTCGACATTTTCGCTGACCGTCTTCCAGGGAAAGAGCGTGTGCTGTTGGAACACGACGCCCCGATCCGGTCCGGGTGCGCGGATCGGTTCTTCATCCAGGAGCAGCTCCCCCGAGGTGACGGGAGTAAAGCCGGCAATGGCGCCGATCAGCGTGGATTTGCCACAACCCGAGGGCCCCAGCACACTCACGAATTCACCCGCGGCGATCGTCAGATCGATGCCGCGCACCGCCTCGACGGCCGTCTCCCCCTCTCCGAAATGGATGCCGAGGTCTCGCATCGAGATGGCGCCGCGCGGGCGCGCGGGATCGGTCGAATCAACAGCGTCGGTCATCGAGCGTTCGCCTCCGGTTTGAACCACGGCATACAGCGGCGCCCACCCCAACGGATGAGCCAGCTCGAGCCCATGCCCAAGATACCGATGCCGATCATGCCGAGCACGATGCTCGGGTAGTTCTGCAGCGTGTACGATTCCCAGGTGTAATAGCCGATGCCGTATTGACCCGAGATCATCTCGGCGGTCACCAGCGAGAACCACGAGGTACCCATGCCGATGCTGAGCCCGGTCACGATCGACGGCAGGGCGCCGGGCAAGATCACCTCGCGGAACACGTCCACCGGGCCCGCGCCCAGCGTGAGCGAAGCGTTCACCAGCCGCGGGTCGATGCCCTGCACCCCGTGGATCGTATTGAGGAGAATCGGGAAGAAAGCGCCGATGAAGGTGATGAACACCATGCTCTGCTCGGCGGAGACGAAGAGCAAAATGGCCAGCGGGATCCAGGCCACCGCCGGAATCGGCCGCAGCACTTCCAGCGGCGGCAGGAGCGCCTGCGAGGCCACGCGGAAGCGCCCGATCAACAGACCAAGGCTGATCGCGAGCGCCGCAGCCACGGAAAATCCGATGAAGATCCGCTGCAGGCTGTTGAGCACGTGCGGCAAGAACTTGGGGTTTTCGAACAAGGTCCCGGCCGCCGTGACCACCTCGGTGGGCGACGGGACGTTTTCGAAGCGGAAGAAGAAGTCCCACTCCTGCACGCAGGCGAGCTGCCATAGGCCGACCCAGACGGAGAGTGATATCCCGCCGATCAGGCCCGAGCGCAGCGCCCGGCGCCAGCGCCGGCCCCGCTCGGCCGCCGCGCGCGGCGACCGAACGAGTTGCAGCGGACGCGAGAGCGCAGGGCTGCTCGCCAGAGCGGCTTCGGGTGGCCTCGACATGGGCGCTCCTCTTGCTCCTGCGGAGGTCGGCGTCAGCTCGGCCTCAGCTCGAGAGGGCGACCTTCTTCGCCTGTTCGAAGCTGATCACGGCGCCGCCACCATTTTTGGCAGCCCAGTCCGTGGCATCCTTTTGCAGCAGGAACGCCGCCAGCTTACCCTTCGAGTTGACGTACCAGACCTTGTCGGCAAACAATTTATTGCCGCGCACGCGGTCGTGCACGAAGGTCACGCGCACGGCCTGCTTCTGTTCCTCGAGCTTGGCGAGCGCCGCAAAGGTGGCCTCCACGGTGCTGTACAGGCGAACCTTGGGCTCGCCCTTGACCCAGATCTGACCAGCGCGCTCCACTTCCTTGACGGGCTGACCGGTGTCCGTCGCCTTCTCGGTGAAGGCCAGCGGCGCGTAGTCCCGGATGCGGGCGTCGTAGTCGTAGCCAAATTCCTGTGCAGCCTGGCGAATGAAGCGATCGTTCACGTAGCGCCCCACGTCGACTTGCTTCTCCACCTTCTTCAGCACCAAAAGGGCATCCTGGGCGCGCGTGATGGCGGTCCGGAACTCCGGCTTGAGCGAGTAGTCGCGCGTCTGGATGCCATTGGGCCCGTGAAAGGCGTAGTAGACCTCGGCGTCGATGCCGGTCCACTGCGCCAGCTTCTCGGAGATGCCCTCCGGATCGGCGCGGTACAGGCGATCGGCCTCCAGCGTCGCCTTCAGGTACGCCACCACGATCTCGGGGTACTTGGCGGCAAAGTCGGAGCGCGTCTGCACGCCGTGTGTGGTCGTGACGCCGGTGGAGCTACCGTCGTAGATCTTGCGAGCAAAGCCGCGAAACGGAAACAGCTCGCCAAACGGCACGAAGTCCGCGTGGGCGTCGATCTGGTGGGCCTTGAGCGCGCTGCCGCCGACCTCCGGCGTCTGCGTGACGATCTCCACATCCTTGTTGGGATCCCAGCCCAGATCCTGGATGGCGCGGATCAACATGGCGTGAGCGGTCGAGCCAAACGGCACCGAGATCTTCTTGCCCTTGAGCTCGGAGAGCGATTGCACCGGCGAGTCAGAGGGCACCACGATCGCGTTGCCCGCGCCCTTGATCCCGCCCGACAGGTTCGCGATGTAGAAGGACTCCACCTTGCCGCCCGCCGCCACGAAGGCGGTGGCGCCGAGGATCGACGGAAAGTCCGCCATCTGCACGATGTCGAGCTGGTTGGCGAGGTACTTGCTGTTCAGCTGCGCGCCGGTGGGCTGGTTCTCCCACTTGATGTCGTATTCGGCGCCCTCGTACTTGCCGGTCTTGGGCAGGTACTTCTCGAGCAGGTGCAGCTCGCGCACCAGCGGGCCACCCGTGGCGCAGTTGATGGTCGTATCCTGCGTGCCGATCGCGACGCGGATCTTCTCACCGGCCCGTGCCGGAGCGCCGAGCAAGAGCCAGGCCCCGACGAGAGAGGGCAGCCAACGTAAGCAGAACACTCTTTTGGACATCAGTTTCGACATCAGTTTTCCTCACTCGAGTGGTCGGAGCTCCGACCGATGGCTTCCAGCGCGCGCACGGCGGCCTTCCGCACTTCGACATCCGGGTCATGGGAGAGCGCGCGCAGCGGCGTCGCGGCGCGACCGGCGCCGATCTCCCCGAGCGCGCCCGCGCTCGCCTTGCGCAGATCGGCGTTGTCCGAAGACAACAGCTCGATCAACTCCGGCACGGCAGCGGCCGCGTGCAGCCGCCCGAGCGACTCTGCGGCCACCTTCTGCACCTGCCAGTACTCGTCCGCGAGCGCGGCCCGCAGCCCCGGGATGGCGCCGGAGAGCGCGGTGCGCCCGAGCACGATGGCCGCCTCGCGCCGCACCTGCCAGGCCGGGTCGGACAGCGACGACAGAAAGTCCTGCAGCAGCGCGGGACCGGTAAAGAAGCTGAGCGCCCCCACGGCGACCCGGCGCACCGACTCTTCGGCATCGGACAGGCGCGCGCGCAGCGGATCCACCGCGTCCGGCAGGCGCAGGTAGCCGAGCGTGATCACGGCCTCGCGCCGCACGCCGCCGTCCGCATCGCGCAGGGCGTCGATCAACGGGCGCGCCGAGCGGGCGTCCTTGATCTCGCGCAGGCCCACGATCACCGACGAGCGCACCGCCGGGTCGGCATGATGGATGGCTGCGATCAGCGCCGTGGCCGCCTCCGCACCGCGAAACTCGCGTAGCGCGGCGCGCGCGGCGCCCTGCACGGTGGCGTCCGGATCCAACAGTCGTTCGATCAGGCCGCTGATGGCCCGCGCGTCGCCCAGCTCTTCCAGGAGTTCCACCGCCAGACGGCGCACGACCGGGTCGGGATCCTGCAAAGACACCAGGAGCGGCTCGACCGCATCCTCATCCACGCTGTCCGACAGCTCCGTGAGCGCGACTTGGCGCTCCCGTGGATCGGGATCGCGCAGGCGACGCAGCAGCTCTTGGCGCAGGTTTTCTGGTCCTTGCAAGGCACTCATCGCTTCATCATCCTCAACGCAGGAGGAAGGGGATCTTCACGGTGATCGCGTCCTTGGGACAGTCGATCTCGCAGGCCAGGCAGTACCAACACTCGTCGTGCTCCATGTGCGCCTTGCCCGTCTCTGGACTGATCGACAGGCAGTCGACCGGGCAGGACTCGATGCACACCCGGCATCCCTGGATACACTGGGCCACGTCCACGACCACCGGCACGTCAAAGCGCCGGCTGGCCTGCGCTGGGCCGACCACACGGGCCTGCACGGCTTTCTGATGCTCACGGTCCGGCAGATCGCTCATGCCGACACCGCCTGCGCGACGGCCCCGGCTGGCCCGGGGGCCACGACCTCGGTCTTCGGTTGGATGCGCAAGCGGTGGTAGCTCGAGAGCTCGTCCGCGCGCAGCGGGACCAGGTACGGCGCCACGGGGCGCTTGAGAAGTTCCATCTCGCCGCTCTCCGATTTCTTCACGTTCACGTGCACAAACCAATTCGCGTCATCCTGCGCGGGATAGTCCTGACGGTAGTGGTACAGGCCCCAGCGGCTCTCGGTGCGATACAGCGAGGCGCGCGCCGCCATCTCGGCGCAGTCGCGGATGAACTGGCCCTCGACCACGCGCATCAGCTCGTGCGGCGTCGTCGCGCCCACCTCCGCCAGCTCCTGCTCGGCGCGCATCAGGTGGCCGAGACCGGCCTGCATGCGATGACCAGCCTTGGGCGGCTGCAGGTAGTCGTTGACCAGGCGCCGCACCTTGTACTCGTACTGGTGGTGCGGAACGCCGTTGGGGCGCGAGAGCGGCGCGAAGATGCGCTGCTTCTCCGCGTCGATCTGATCGGATTGTTCGCCCGAGAGCTCGCCCAGCGAGACCTCACCGTTGTAGGCCAGGGCCTGCTCCGCGCAGATCTTGCCGTAGGTGAGCGCGCCCAGCAGATAGTTGTGGGGCACGCAGGCCATGTCCCCGGCGGTATACAGACCGGGCAGCGTGGTCTCTCCCCGCTCATTGACCCAGACGCCCGAGGCGCTGTGCCCGCTACACAGCCCAATCTCGGAGATGTGCATCTCGACCCGGTCGGTGGCGTAACCCTGGCCGCGCCCCTCGTGAAAGCGCCCGCGGCTCGGGCGTTCGGTGCGATGCAGCACGCGCTCGATCTCCAGCAGCGTCTCGGGCGCCAGGTGGTCGAGCTTGAGGTAGACGGGCCCGTTCTCCGAGTGCAGCTCTCGATAGAACTCGAGCATCATGTGCCCGCTCCAGTAGTCGCTCTCGATGAAGCGATGACCGTGCGCGTTCACGGTGTGGCCGCCGAACGGCCCCGTCACGTAGGCGCAGGCGGGACCGTTGTAGTCCTTGATCAACGGGTTGATCTGGAAGCACTCGATGCCGGTCAGCTCGGCGCCGGCGTGATACGCCAGGGAGTAGCCGTCGCCGGCGTTGGACGGATTTTCATACGTGCCGTACAGGTAGCCCGAGGCGGGCAGCCCCAGGCGCCCGGACGCGCCGCAGCACAGGATCACGGACTTGGCGCGGATCACCTCGAAGTGGCCGTCCCGCGTGTCAAAGCCCAGCACCCCCACCACGCGCCCCCGCTCGACGAGCAGCCGCGTCGCCATCACCCGATTGACCACGCGCACGCCGCACTGCTTGATCTTGCGGTACAGAATGCGCTTCAGATCATAGCCCTCCGGCATCGGCAGCACGTAGTTGCCGTTGTGGTGGACTTTCTTGACGTCGAATTCCCCCGTCTCGTTCTTCTGAAACTTGACGCCCCAGCGATCCAGCTCTTCGATCATCGAATAGCTGTTCTCGGCGTAGGCGAGCAGCGCCTTCTGATTCACGATGCCGTCGTTGGCCATCGTGATCTCTTTGACGTATTGCTCCGGCGTCGCGTGGCCAGGGATCACGGCGTTGTTCAGGCCATCCATGCCAATCGCGATGGCACCGCTGCGCTTGACGTTCGCCTTCTCCAGCAAGAGCACGCGCCCGCGCGGTAGTGCCTGCTGCGCGTAGATGGCCGCGGTAGATCCCGCGCTGCCGCCGCCCACGACGACGACGTCAACTTCCGTAATTGTTACATCGTTGTGACGGTCTTGCGTCATTACGTCATCCATTGCCGATCGTATGCGCGGCGCACTCGTTCGAAGGAAACGAGCACCACTGCAACCGGGGATATATTCCTCAATAGTAGACATTAGGACATTTTACTAGAATAAAATGTCGACCCCCGGCCAGGCCCCGATACGCAGCGCGCTGGAGACAAATGCGCAGTATTATCCCCGGTCTGGTGCAACACGGCGCGCGCTCGTGGGCTCCGCCGGGTTCGAAAAGACCTGGGAGTCGTCTGTTTTGAAAGACGCACCGCTTCCATTTCCTTGGATGCAACTTCGCGCGCTCGACACTTGACGTGTCTGCTCGTCGCAAGCTAGTCCCAGCGCGCCGATCGGAGATTGGGTTGCCCCTACCTTCGCGGCCCACACCACTAGAGCGACGTGGTGCCATCGTCTGCAAGATCACTCCCCGAGAAAAGGAAGCTCACCGTGCTTAGACTCCGTAGCTCAATCCTCGCTGGCGCCGTTGTCTGGGCGTCAGCCGCTCACGCCCAACCCGTACCCCCCGCGGAGCCAGCGCCTGCTGCTCCGGTCGAGGCATTGCCGCCCGTCGAGGCCGCGCCGGCAACTCCGCCGCCCGCCGATGCCACGTTCCCTCCCGTCGGTTCCTTGACGAGCCCGCCGCCTTTGGCCGAGCCGCTCGAGCCGGAGAAGCCCAAGGAGGAGGAGAAGCCGGCGCTACCCGAGAAGCTCGGGGTCAACAAGTTCGGTGGCTTCTTTCAGCCGAGCGCGCTGATCCAGTTCTGGGGGCAGTACTCCCACGTCGAGGGGGAGGCCAGCGATACGACCTTCCGTCTGCGCCGCGTCGAGGTGCGCGCGAAGGGTGAGATCGTCCCCAAGATGGTCAGCTACTTCGTCAACTTCGATCTGACCAAGGTGTTCAGCACGTCGACCACCTCAGCCGCGGTCACGGGCAGCGGCGCCATGCCCCCGGGCACGGTGACCGTGCCGACAGTCGCCGCCGACCGCTCGCCGCTGCAGGACGCCACAATCACCTATATCACTGACTACGCGGACGTCAGCGTGGGTCAGTTCAAGATCCCGGTCAGCCTCGAGGCGAACCAGTCGGCGTCCAAGCTGCTCTTCCCGGAGCGCTCGCGCGTGGTGCGCGAGTTCGGCGATCGCCGCGACATCGGCGTCAAGGTGGAGAAGAAGATCCAGGACGTCTTCTTCTACCACGTGGGCCTGTACAACGGGCAGGGCCAGAACGTGATCGATTCCGATCGCTCCAAGGACGCGGGGCTGCGGCTCGAGGTGTACCCGATCAAGGGACTGCTCATCGGGGGCGTGGCCTACGGCACCATCTTCGACCGCGAGAGCATGGTGCGCGACCGGCTGGAAGCGGATCTGCGGCTCGAAATGGCCAACCTGATCGTACAGGGCGAGTTCATCGCCGCCACGACGGGGCCCAAGGCACGGCGGCAGAAGGGCCAGGGTGCCTACGGGGCCATCGCCTACACCTTCATCGAGCGCCTGCAGCCCGTATTCCGAGCGGGCATCCTGGACATCAACACCAACGACCTGCCGGCGCGCACCGTGCAGGAGAGCGGCGTGCAGCGCCAGTTCGAGCTCGGCCTGAACTATTTCCTGCGCGGCGACGCCGTCAAGTTGACTCTGGCCGGCGCCCTGTACTCGCAAGAGCACGGCGTGGACACCAGCGAGCTGACGTTCCAGTCTCAGGTCGTGTTCTGAGTCTCTCCTGGCGACCCTTGCTGCCGAGCAAGGGTCGCGGCCGAGGGCGTCCCCAGGGCAATTGCCCGGCGGCCCGTAAAAAGGCCTCCGGAGGCAACTGCCCGGAAGGCAATTGCGCGCTAGCCCAATCCGGGTAACCTCTCGGGTTGGGCTAGTTTCGTTTATGGCACTCGGGGCGACGATCTATCACTTCTCGATCGCGCTCTCGGACGTGGATCGGGGGGTGTATGAGTCCCTCGATTTGCGCCTGGCGCGGCACCCGTCGGAGAGCCTGCGCTATCTGCTGACGCGCACGCTTGCCTATTGCCTGAGCTACGAGGAGGGCATCAGCTTCAGCAAAGCCGGCCTCTCCTCCAACGATGAGCCACCCGTGGTCGTGCAGGGGGCGGGCGGCGCGCTGAAGGCGTGGATCGACGTGGGCGCCCCGTCTGCTCGACGGCTGCACAAGGCCTCGAAGGCCGCCGAGCACGTGCTCTTGTTCACGCACGTGGAGCGTCACCTGCTGCTCGCCGAGGCGGCGTCCAGCCCGATCCACCGCCTGGAAGAGATCGAAGTCTGGCGGCTCGACCCGAGCTTTCTGGACCGGGTCGCGGAGAAGCTGGACCGCAAGCTCGCCTGGTCCCTGACGCGCAGCGATGGCCTCTTGTATCTGGACCTGGGCGGCCAGACCTACGAGAGCGCGCTCGAATGTACGCGTCTGGTGCCAACGGCCGCGGAAGCCGCTCCCTAGGCGTTCGCAGCAGCGGCGCGCACCCGAGCTCCGGTCCCCACCGGGCAGTCATTCGGGCGCTGAATGTAACTGGACCGGTGAGCACCCCGCCGCTACGGCTCGCGGCGCGGCTGGTAGCTGGGACGTTGATACAGCCAGACCACCGGCACGCCATCGAACGCTCCCACGTGCACCGGCGCGGTGGTGCCGTAGTCGACCCAGATCATGTGCTCGACGCGGCTCATGTGCTGCTCGTGATGGTAGATGGCGAGATCCGAGCCGGACACGGTCCACCAGGGGCGGAGATCGCTGCGCAAGCGCCCGTCCTTCTGCAGCATCTTGAAGCTATCCATGGCCGTGTCGTGGACGAACACGCGCGCGCCGTCACCGCTATGCTCATCGATGGTCTCCTGGATGGCACCGGTGGTGTAGCCCCAGAAGCTCCGGTTCAGGCCCAGCGTGGCGGCCCCCGGAGCACCGCCGACGAGCGGGGTATACGCGCTCAGGCCCCAGGGATGTGAATGCCAGGTCATCGTCGCTGGACCGATCAAGAGACACGCCGCGAGCGCGACCCCGAGCAGCGCGCGACCGCGCGTACCAAAGGCGCGATGGCGCCCGGCGAGCGCCGCGCCGCGCTGCTCGAGCACGCTGCGCAGCCAGACAAATCCCTGCCCGGCAAACAGCGCTAGAAACGGATACGCCGTGATCCAGTGTTTGGTGCCGCCGAAGATCGGCGTACTGGTGAACAGCCAGGGTCCGTAGCTGACGAAGATGCACAGCAGCCACAGGAGCGGGCCGCCGTCGCTGTGCGGGCCGTCCTCTCTGTGGCGCGCCGCCCAGTAGCGCCGCGCCCCAGCCACACCACCCACGCCAGCCAGCAGCAGCGTGACCGCAGGCACCGTCGCCAGGGTCATCACCCAGGCATAGCTGCGCGGAAAGGGCGGCTTGAAGTACGTGTGCCCGAGAAACTCGATGTTGTAATAGACATGCTGAAAGTGGAAGCGCATCCACTCCACGAGTCGGGGCCAGGTGTCGTGCCAGAGCCAAGGCCAGCCCGCGTACAGGACGAGCGGTCCCAGGAGCGGCATCAGCACCAGCGCTAGCGGGATGCGCAGGCGGTACCAACCGCGCCACGGCCGGCGCAGCGCCAGCACATGCCGTACGGACAGGTGAGCCACGAGCGATGCCGGCAAGAACCAGGCGTTGTGTTTGGTGTCGAGCGCCAGCCCGTATAACACCGCGCAGCCGAGCGCCCAGCTGAAGCGGCGCGTGTCCAGGCTCCGCTGGTAGGCGTAGGCGACAAACAGCCAGAGCGCCGCGATCGGCAGATCAAAGCAGCTCAGATGGCTGTGATAGAAGATGCGTGGCATGCACGCGAACGCCAGCGCCGCCACCACGCCGCCCGCGCGCCCGAAGGCGCGCCGCCCCCAGGCAAACGTGACCGCTACCGCCAGCCCCGCCAACAGCATCGTAGGGAAGCGATAGGCCGTCCCCCGATCGTCAAACAGCACCTTTTCGAACAGGTGCTGCGAGGCAAAGAACAGCGACTTCATCAGCGCTGGATGCTCGTGGTTCTCCTGCCAGTAGCTATCCAATACCGAGCGCGTGAGAGCCTGCTCCGGATCGGAGAACAGCATCCGAAACCACTTGCCGTAGCCGCGCGCCGCATGAAAATAAAAGCCCTCGTCGCGCGAGTAGCCAAGGTCCCTCACGGTCGAGAGCAGCGCGGCGACGTAGCCCGCGACCAGGCCGACAAAGATCGCGGGATCGATGCAGCGCGCGAGCCAGGCGCGCGGGGCGGGCCGAACGGGGGCCGGCGGCGCGGGCTCGGGCAGCGCCGCGGGCTCGGGCGCGGGGCTCGCTGCCGCGTCGGGCGAGTGGCTCATCGTACCTCCGCCTGAAAACAGAACTCTCGCGCCCAGGGTCGCGCCGTCATGACGCGAAACTCCACCTCTTGAAGCTGACCGGCAAAGCGGGCCGTCGAAAACTCGAACGGCTTCCAGCCCTCGCCGTCGACATGGCGGTAGTGGCCGACGGCTTCGCCCGCCACCCAGACGGCAAGGTCGACGGGCGAGCCTTGCTCGTCGCGTTCGAAGAAGTACGGCAGGCCCGCGTAGCCGCGGATCGTCGCGCCGATCGGCACGGCGTCGAAGCGCAGCACGAGCTCGCCGCGAGCGGGCGGATGCGCCCACAGGCAGCTGCGTGGCTGATAGTTCTGATCCTCGATCACCGTGCGACCGACGAACAACCAGTCCGGTCCGGAGCACGTGTAGCGAGGGCTCGGAAAGGTGGGATGGCCGTGCAGGTCTCCGTTGCTGACCTTGGCCTTGCCGAATCGACACTCCTCGCGCGCGTCGCCCTTCTCGACGCTGACGCTCAGCGCGGGCGGCTGCGCCTGCCCCATGAAGTCGTAGAGCACGCGCGCAGGCTGCGGATTGGTCCAACGTCGGAGCAGAAATCGCCCGGTGTCGAGCTCGGACTCGAGCTGCCAGCCCTCGAGCTCAGCCGCGTGTTGTCCCAGGATGCTGATCTCGAGCGCGCGCTCGAAGCTCGAATCATCCGCCCGGGCGACATGGCGCAGCGGCATCCAGTCGTCGCCGAACGCCAGGCGCGCGTTCGGCTCGGCCCAGCGCGGAGCGACGACGATCAGCGTTCCGCGTTGGAGCAACTGCTGCACGGTCGGCCTTAGAGCCACCCACTCCTCGGGGGCCGGGGCCGCGCGCGAAAAGTGCACGTGCAGACCCCACTCGAGCAAGCCCGCGACTGCGCACCCCAGCACCAGGAGCAGCTGCCATTGGGCTCGCCAAAAGGCCGACGCGCGGCCCACAAGGCCGCGAAACAGCGCCGGAAACTCTGCACGCGCCACGGCGGGGCGGAGCCTGCCACAAAATGCCGGGCGCGGGCCTCTTCTGCACAGCACCCCTGGCCTCGGCGCGCTCGACCCTCGCGCACCCGGCGCTCCGCCGAGCCCCCGCCTCCCGACGGCGCCCCGACGCTACTCAACCCCTGGCCAGAGCCGGCCGTACTCCAACCTCAGGCAGTTTCAGTTACGCACGGGCCACGCCCCAGATCCCGCAGCGTGACGGCATTGAAGTATTTCAGAAACGAAACTTGCATTTCAGAAATGCAGTGCAATACTTTAGGATGAGTAGCTAAGTAATCGATTCTACAAGAGTCGAGTTCTGGTACGGAGCCTGCATACTCGTGCGTCGAGGCAGCAGGTCGATGGCGTCCCCCCCCTCCGTCCGGTCTGCTGCCGCTTTGTTCTAACGGCGGCCTGGGTGTTTCCCCCCCTCCACCCAGGCCGCTGTTTCTTTTTGTCTCCCGGTCCCCCTACGTCCAGTCCCCCCTGGGAAAGGACCCGCGCCGTTCGGACGTCCCCCGGACCCCGGCGTTGAAGGCCGGGATGGGATACCGCAGCGTTGAAGGCCGCGGCAGGGGGCCTGTCGAAGTCCGCAGGGCAGGTTCCGAAGCAGGCTCGGTGAGCCTCCGGACAACGGATGCCCCAGGCGTGGGGCACCAAGGACCCCGTGAGTCTGCCGCGGCCCCCCCCATGGTGGGTGGCTGGCGCGGAAATTCGGGGTGACAAAAGCCGGAACGGACAGGGACGTGCTCGGGGTCAGAACCTCCTACAGACGCCTACGCTCCGAGATCGTCGCGCGGGGCCTCGAGAAATGGTGGCCTCGTGCGAGCGAGAAAAGACCCCCTCGTACCAGCCAGGGCAGGCGCCACAAACCGTGGGGGCTTGACCGCGGCGAGCAGCCGCAGCTATCCCTGCGCCCGGGGTGGCTGCGCTTCGGCGGGCCGCTGCCATGCGCCCCTAGCTCAGCTGGATAGAGCGTCGGACTTCGAATCCGCAGGTCGCAGGTTCGAATCCTGCGGGGCGCGCCAGTTCGCTAGACCGCTGCACGGAGTTCGTTCGACAGGCCTTCGACAGAACAGGGTATTGCTTGGAGCTTGGCATCGGAGCTTGACGAACGAGCCATTGTGTGAGCGTTTGGCGCCCACCTGGGTCATTAGCTCAATTGGTAGAGCAGTGGATTCTTAATCCATTGGTTGAAGGTTCAAGTCCTTCATGACCCACTCGATCTTCGGATCGTCGGCGCCCCCGGCATCGGGGCGCGCACATCGAGGGCGCTGCCGCCCTCCCGGCACGTCGAGCGGCCGCCGCTGCAGCCGCCGAGCCCGACCAGAGCCGCAGCGGGCCGCCTCCCAGGTCCGCGGACGCGGCGGACGGGGCGCCGGCGGGCCCCTCGGGCCCGAGCGAGCCAGTCCTGCATGCGCGAGTCCGCGAGCGCATGCCGCAGGCACACCCCTCGCATCTCCAATCCCTTGTAAGAACCCTTACCAGGCGCCGACCACGAAAAGCGCCTCCCCCCCCGCGGAAAGCCGCATGCGCGAGTCCGCGAGCGGAGGCGGGGGTGGGGCCCCGCGCCGCGGGGCGGGGGTCTGCTTCAGACCCCCGGGGAGCCGCTCACTGCGCGACAACGGGTGCGGCGTCGGGCGGGCCGGCGTCGGCGGGGACGCCAGCATCCGCATCCGCGCCGACAACGGGGGGCGCCTCCGTGAGATCCGCGGGGTCCGAGTCGGAGGGTGGGGGCGATGCCGCGGCGGGCGGCGCGAGCGGAACCGGCGCGGTGGCGGTGGCTCCGGGCGCTGCCTCGACATCGGCGGGAGCCTGGCTCGTCGCGCGCTCGTTGGGGACCGTGCCACGATCGGACTGCGGAAAGTCGTCGGGCTGCGGGTTCAGGCAGCTCGCGAAGAACACGACCGCCGCCACGCCTGCGAAACGCAGGGCGCGCGAGCGGGTGCGAGCTGAGGGCCGGGGGCGCACGGGGAGCACCAGTGTACCACTTTGCCTCCCGCGCGCCCGCTCTACGTCGACTCAGTCGCCCAGGGCTCCGGCGTCCGCCTCGTCCCGAGGGCCGGCATCCGCGGGCGCGCCCGCATCGGCGGGCGCGACGGAGCCGGCGCCGGCGGCGGGAGCTTCCGGGTTGCTGAAGTCACCGTCCGTCCCTCCGCTGGCGCCCGTTCCCTCGCCGCCCAGGCCGATCCCGTCGACGTCGGAGGGAGGAGGCGTGACGGGGCCCTCGCTCTGGGCGCCACCGCCGGGCGATCGGAACAGCGGCTGATCGTCGGGGCGCGGGTTGAGGCAGGCGAAGACCGCTAGCGAGAGCAGCAGCCCCACCCCTAGCCCAAGACCCAGCCGGCCGCCGTGGCCACGGAGAAGGCTCACTGCGGGCCCCCAGGCGCCGCGTCGGCGCCCGCATCCGTGGGGGGCGCCCCAGCATCGGGGAAGGCGCCAGCTGGCACCTGTGGGCTGTTCGCAGGCGGTTCCGACTCCTCCGGATCCACCAGCAGAGCGTCGTCATCATCGACGCTCGGGTCGCCCTGGCCGGCGCTCGGGCCCAGGTTGCCCCCTGCCGCCGGGGAATCGTTGGCCGTGACGGACGGATCGGTATCCGGAACGGGATTCAGACAGGCCGCCAGCGCCAGGAGCCAGCACGCCAGCCAGCGCGACGTGGCACACGTTGGCACAAACTGTGACCGGCGCGCCCGGCGGGGCTGCTCACTGGCCCGCATCGCCGCCTCCCGCATCCAAGGCCGGCGGGGCTCCGCCATCCGTCGGGCCAGCATCGGTCCCGGCACCAGCATCGAGCGGGCCGGAGCCGCTCCCCGGCGAGCCGCCCGCGCTGCCGCCGGCCGCTCCACCCAGGCTGGCCGAGCCCGCACTGCCACCCGAACCACCGCCATTGTTGCTTGGGTTACCGGCCGAACCGGTGGGGGCGGAACCGCCGAGGCCCGCGCTGTCGACGGGGATCTCGTTGCTCGGAAGCTCGTCCGGCCTGGGGTTCAGACACGCCCCTGCGGCGCAGGCCAAGATGGCCCACCACACGACCCGACGAGCGGGAGGAAGGGGGTGTCGAACGGTGCGCACGCGTGTCCAGCCTAGCCTTCTAGCAAGACTTCTGCCACTCGACGGGCGCGCCCCTGGGCCAGTTACACATTTTGTGCCATTTTTGGCACAGGGCCATCACCCGCCCGGTCTGCGCCCGGCATCAAACGCTTCCCGGGCGAGGTCCGCGGCCGCCAGGGTCCCGAGGCTGCGCTCGACCCCGCCCTGCTCCAACTCGGCGGCACACGCCTCGAGCTCGAGCGTCAAGAGGCGCAGGGCACGCGCCACTTCGTCCGCGTTGCTGCTGAGCACGTCGCGCCAGACGTCGACCGAGCCACCCGCGCCACGCGTGACTCGTTCGAAGGCGGGGCCCGCGGCCGCGAACGCGCCCTGCCGCTCCGCCAGGGCCATCAACACGCTCGCCACCAGGCGGGGTGCGTGGCTGGTGAGCGCCACCGCACGATCGTGCGCGTCCGCCGTCATGCGGACCGGTCGGGCGCCGACCAGCGTCACGAACTGCTCGACCGCCTCGAGCGCCAGGGGATCCGCGCCTTCGGGACACAGCACCCAGGGCCGCCCTTCGAACAGGGCCTCGGAGCTGGCGGAGCGATCCGCTCCGGCTCCGGCCATGGGATGACCCGGCACGAAGCGCGCTGCCGCGGGCAGGCCGCGCACCTCGGCCGCGATCGCTCGTTTGCTGGAACCGCAATCGGTGACCACGCCGGGGTGCTGGAGCGCTCGCCGTAGCCAGCCGCCAATCGCGCTCACCGGAGTGGCCACGCAGATCAATTGCGACGCCGCGAGCGCACGCTCGATGCCGACGGCGTCGCTCTCGGGCAAGAGCTCATCGACGAGCCCGGGCGGCGCCGCTGCCGGCAGCGCGAGGCTGCGTTCGATGCCGACGAGACGCAGCCCCGGCAGTTGCCGGCGCAGCGCTCGCGCCAGCGAGCCGCCGATCAGGCCGAGGCCGACGATGCTGATCTGAGACCAGCCGGCGAGCGCCGCCGCCGCAGCCGTTCGCGAGTGCGCCTGGGACACGGGCTACGGCCTAGCCCTGCCAAGCGCGCGGCGTCAAATCCCGCCTGCCGAGAGCGCGGACAGCACCGCGGAGGACAGCGACGTGCAGGCCGACGCGACGCGCGGCGAACGCCGCCGCTCCTCGCCCCACGGCCGCTCGCCAAAGGCCGCCTCCAGGTCGGAAATGGCTCGCTCGAGCTCGCCGTCCCGGGGCACCGGCGACGGGCCCGGCGCGCGCGCAGCCCGCGCGGCCGCGCGGCGGCGGATCCTGCGTGCCGGCTCCGCGCGCAGGGGCTCCGCGCGCGCGGGGGCCGGGCAGACCGGTTCCCCGAGCACCACCTCCACCGGCATCGACACCACGGGCATCGTTTCCGTTGGCAGCGAGTCCACCGGCAATGAGTCCACCGGCAACGGCAGCGCTGCTGCCGACTCCGCGCGCTCGGGCCGCTCGAGGGCCGCTGCCCCGATGCGCAGGCAGGGCGCGATGTCCACGCGCCAACCGCGCTGGACGCGGCAGCTCGCTGCTCGCTGATCCACGACCCGATAGCGCAAGGGTTCGAGGGGCGGCGCGCACAACGTCTCGAGCGCGAGGCGCAGGTCGCGGGCTCGCGAGGACACGAACGGTCGGAAGATGAACTCGGGCGGGGGCGGGACGTTTTCCACCCGGTGCGGCAGCACGATGCGCTCGAGGTCGAGCTCGAGCGGCCCTGCTAGCCGCAGCCGGAGCAGAGCGGGATCGGCCGGGCTCGGCGCCGAGGTCAGGTCGGCCGCGCTGGAAGACCGAGACGGCTCGGGGGCGAAGACGCCCTGCTCCTGCGCGGCGGAGCTGGAGCTCGAGGCCTCGCTAGACGCCAGCGGCGAGCTGCCGGGCTGGGCGCGCAGCAGCGCGCGGGCCGCCCCGAGGGTCTGCCGGCACACCCAGCGGACGCCCTGATGCAGGCCCGGATTGTCGTTCGGGAACTCGGCGGCACTCGCGGGAAAGTAGGCGGTTTGCACGGCGAGTGCGAACGGTACGGCGCCGCCTCGGGCCCGGACAAGAATCACGCAAGCCAGAGCTTAGCGGCGCCGCCTCTTGCGAGAGCCAAAGCGGCTCGGCTGCCCCTGGCCGCCCACTGCCTCTTGCCCGCCGTCGAAGCGCCCCGGCTTGCCGCGGGAGCGACCGCGCTGAGCCACGCTGGAGCGGCCGGGCCGCGCCGGCGGAGCGGCGGATTCCCCGGCCCGCGCCGGGGCGCGCCGTCCGGGTGCCTCGACCCGGGCCCGCGCCGAGCGGCGCGGCGGGTCCTTCGACAACAGCGCCGTCGGCGCCTCGTGGAAGTCGTCCGCGGCCGCCAGCACGCGGTCCGGCGGAACGCGGCGCCCGTAAATGGTGCGCCGGATCAACGACGCATCCTCAATCACGACCGTGAAGCGATCACCGAGGGAGATGCGATCTCCCGAACGTTGGCCATACACGCTCATGCCGTCCTCACTCGCCTCGTAGCGATCGGGACCCATCGACTCGAAGCGCACCAGCACGTCCACGAACGGATCGTCGATCTGCGCGTAGAAGCCGCTGCCCGCCAGACCGGACACGCGCGCCTCGTAGATCTCCCCGATCTTGTCTTGCATCAAGAGGCAGCGATACACGTCCACCACCTCGCGCTCGGCCTGCATCACCACGCGCTCGATCTCGCTGGAGCGCGTCGTCTGCAGGCGCAGAGCATCGATCTGCTCGGGGGTGCTGCGCGGGGCTTTCTCGCGCAGCAAGCGCTTGCTGATGCGGTGCACCAGGAGATCCGGATAGCGCCGGATCGGGGAGGTGAAGTGCACGTAGCACTCGGACGCCAAACCAAAGTGGCCGATGTTGTTGGTCTCGTACTGCGCCTGTTTCAGGGAACGTAGCAGCAGCCCCTCGAGCACGCTCTTCAGCGGGTGTTTGGCCAGACGCTTCAGCCAGCGCGACACGCCGAGCGCGCTGTCGAGCGTGTCCGCCTCAAAGGGCACGCCGAGCTTCTGGGCGATCAGGCCGAGCTGCTCCAGCTTCTGCGGATCCGGCGGGGCGTGCACGCGGAAGACCGCGGGAGCCTTCTTGCCGGTGAGCCAGCGCGCGACGCGCTCATTGGCGAGCAGCATCAGCTCCTCCACCATCTGGTACGCGCCCTGGATGCCGGGGTTCTTCGTGCGCTTGGTCACGGCCACGGGCCGCTTCGTCTCCGGGTCGAGCTGAACCTTGGGCTCGGGCAGATCGAGATCGAGCGCGCCGCGCTGCAGGCGCACCTTGCGCAGTTTTTTCGCCAGCTCGTTCACGATGCGCAGCTGGCGCTTGTGGTTGGCCGCCTCGGGGCTCTTGGCTTCGCCCTCGATGAAGCCGAGGGTGCACGCCACGTCGTCGTAGGTCACGAGCGCGGCGACGTGAATCACTGCCTCCACCAGGCGAAAGCGCTGAAAGGTGCCGGCGGTGTCCATGTCGACGATGGCGCACAGGCTGTAGCGGTCCTGGCCGGCGAGCAGCGAGCACTGGTCCGCGGCCAACACGGAGGGCAGCATCGGCACGGCGCGATCGGGCAGGTAGGTGGTGAAGCAACGCTCCGAGGCGTCCTTGTCGAGGGCGCTGCCCTCCTGCACGTATTCGCTCACGTCGGCGATGGCGACAAACGCGCGGTAACCCGTGGCACGCTTCTCCACGTACACCGCGTCATCGTGATCGCGCGCGTCACTCGGGTCGATGGTGAGAAAGGGATGCTCGCGCAGGTCGGTACGCCCCTCCAGCGAGAGCGGGGTCAGCTCCGCCGTGCGCGCCCTCGCTTCGGCGAGGGTGGCCGGGTCGCGCTCTTCGCGAATGTTGTCGCGCATCAAGATCTTGGCGACCTCGACCGAGGCTTCCCCGGGCGTGCCCAGCACGCTCACCAGCTCACCCTCCGGGTTTTCCTGGGCGGACTCGGGAAAGCGCGTGATGTTGACCAGCGCCGACTGGCCGTCTGCGATTTCGAACTCTTGCTCTGCAGCGGAGTCGAAGCGCGTGATCACGATCGGACCGCGGATGCGCTCGTCATCGGGCTCGAGCCAGCAGCTCTTCTTACGCTTGCGCAGCACCCCCGAGACACGCGCGTTGCGCCGCTTGACGACGCCGTCGACGCGACCCTCGGGGCCGCGCGCCGTGCGCGCGACGACGGTGACGCGCACCGTGTCCCCGTGCAGGGCGGCACCGATCGCGTTGGGGGGGATGAACACGTCGTCTTGCCCCGCGGAGTTGACGAACGCAAAGCCGCGCGGGTGCACGCTGAGCAAGCCCTCCCAGCTACCAAAGTCGCGCCCGCTAGCCGCCACGCGATACAGCGGGCCCTGAGCGCGCAGCTTGCCTTCCAGCTCGAGCTGGCCCAGCAAATCCTTCATGCGGCGACGCGACGCGCCACCGAGCTCGAGCCGGTGGGTGATCTCCGCCACGTCGAGCCCGCGCGGTTCTGCCGCCAAGATGCGCAGAACTTCAGACGGGCCGGGGAAGGGTCGAGCCATGGCGGGGTCATACCCCAAAAACACCGGGCGCTGGCATTTCCTTGTCGACGGCTGAGGTACGACGACTAGATTCGAGGCATGCGTGCCTGGGGCTGGCTACTGTGCACACAGATCTTGCTGTGTGTGGCGCTCGGGGCCAGCGCCGCCTTGTACGTTCACTACCTGGACCCGGCAGATTCCGATTTTTGCGGGCTGCGCTCCGGGTGCGAGACGGTGCGCAAGAGTGGCCTCGCTTACTTCCTGGGCAGCAGCTACCTGTCCTTGCCCTTCTGGTCGATGCTCGCGCACGCGCTGGTGTTGGGCCTCAGTTTGCGCAGGGGCAAGGAGCGCTCGGCAGCGCTGGCGCGGGGCGGCCTCGGGGCGCTCTGGTCGGTGCCCGAACTCACGCTGTTTCTGACCACCGGGCTCGGCGCGGTCATAGCGCTCATGCTGATCGCGTATCAAGCGCTGGCGCTCGGAGCGTTCTGCTGGCTGTGCATGCTCGTAGACGGCACGGCGCTGCTCAGTGCACTCACGGCGTTCGCCTGGCTGCGCGCGGTGCGGGGCATGGCAGAGCTGCCGGCGAGCCCGCTCTCCGCGGGGGGGTGGCTGAGTATCGCTGCGCTGTCGGTCGCCGGGCCCCTGGTCTGGAGCGTGGTGCGGTCTCCCGCAGCGGTTCCGCGTCCGATTAGCGCCCTCTATCAACCCGGCAAGATCAACGTCATCGAGTTTGCCGACTTCGAGTGCCCGCACTGTCGCCGCATGTACAAGGCGCTGCACCCGCTGCTCGCCGAATATGGCGAGCGCGTGGCGTTCCGGCGCTTCGAGCGGCCGCTCGAGATGCACCCCAACGCAGAGCACGCAGCGCGCGCCGCCCTGTGCGCGGAGGCGCAGGGCAAAGGCGCCGCCATGGCCGACCGGCTTTTCACGGTCGAGCTGAGCGCCGAGAGCATCAGCGCCGCCGCGGAGGGCTTGCGCCTCGATCCGCTCGGTTTCGATCGCTGCCTCGATTCGGCAGAAACCACCGCGATCCTGCAGCAGCACGCTGCGCTCTTGCCGGACGAGGAGTTTCTGGGCTTGCCGACGACCTACGTCGGGGGCGTGCGCTTTCTGGGCGTGCCGACGGAGACGGCGCTGCGGGACGCCTTCGCCCGGGCCGAGCGCCCACCCCGGGCCAGCCTGTCGGGGCCGGTGTATGCCGGCGTGCTCCTCGGGCTGATCGCGCTGGCGGGCTGGTTCGGTCGGCGCGCCCCCCATCGCTGACGCCGAGCCGCCGAGAGCCCCCACCAGCCCTGGCCCGCGGCCTGGTGGCGTCGTGCGCCGGGTGTGGTACGATGGCGAATGTCACAGCGAAAATCCGTTCCCGCGTCCCTGGACGCCATCCGGGGGGGCGCTGGCGGTGAGATACCGCTTTCCGTGTTCGAGTCGCTGCCGAAGGCCGACTTGCA
>Ga0315912_10001702_pt1 | contig 25838 bp, 31 predicted proteins | sample VfabasoilMG_FD_204469 | JGI IMG/M metagenome (GOLD analysis project Ga0315912, IMG submission 204469) | Garden soil microbial communities collected in Santa Monica, California, United States - V. faba soil | ecosystem: Environmental > Terrestrial > Soil > Garden | place: USA: California... | reverse complement strand
GTCACCTAAATCTCCCTCCGAGCGATCTCGACGGGACGGTGAGTGATGAAAGCCCGCCGCGAGATCCTCGAATCGGCACGTGATGAGCTGGTCAAGCGCCTTGAGGACCGCGGCTCGTGCGACAACGAGAACCACGGCCGCGTCGCTGACGCCGCGCTCCCTGGACTGATCCGGGAACTGCGCCAGATCCTCGCCGAGCTCGACGCCATCCCGTCCGGCGCGGCGATGGCGCCGGCCGACGAGATCGGCAAGCGGCGCGAGGATCGGCGCCGGAAGGCCGCGGGCGAATGACCGTCATCGACCTGGCCGCTGTCGAACGGCCGCGGGTGGTCCACGTGCCGCGGTTCAGCACGAGCGCCGGCGACGAGGTCATCGACTTGGCGGCGTCGGCCGGCCTGATCCTCGACCCGTGGCAGCAGTTCGTGCTCCGCAACGCGATGGGTGAGCGACCGGACGGCCGCTGGTCGGCGTTCGAGGTCGGCCTGGTCGTGGCCCGTCAGCAGGGCAAGGGCTCCGTCCTCGAGGCGCGGGAGCTGGCTGGGCTGGTGCTGTTCGGCGAGAAGCAGATCGTGCACACCGCGCACGAGCTGAAGACGTCGATGAAGCACTTCAAGCGGCTGATCCGGCTGTTCGACGGCTCCGACGACCTGCGGCGCCGCGTCAAGAAGGTGATCAACTCCAACGGCAAAGAGGGCCTGGAGATGGTCAACGGCGCTGTCCTGGAATGCCTGGCCCGGACGAAGAACGCGGGCCGCGGCTTCACCGGCGACCTGGTCGTGCTCGATGAGGCGTACGCGCTCACCGACGAGCAGATGGAAGCGTCGATGCCGACGATGCTCGCGGTCGACAACGCGCAGGTCTGGTACACGTCGTCGCCGCCACTGGACGCGATCTCCGGGCAGATCCTGATGGCGGTCCGCGATCGCGGCGAGGCGGGCGTCGCGGAGCGGCTGGCCTGGTTCGACTACGGGCTCGCCGGCAACCTCGACGAGATCGACGACATGGATCTCGACGACAAGGCCGCCTGGCTCGCGGCGCTGCCGTCGATGCGGTCCGGTCGGGTCCGCGAGGAAAACGTGCAGGTCATGCGTGACGTGCTGACCAACAAGGGCTTCGCCCGCGAGATTCTCGGCATCTGGCCGCCGAAGCCGTCCCAGCTCGGATTCCGGGTGATCGCCGAACGGTTCTGGACGGCCATGCTCGACCCGGCCAGCCAGATCGCCGGCCGTCCGGCCATCGGCGTGTACGTGCCGCCGGACCGCTCCTATTCGGCGATCGCCGCCGCGGGCAGGCGTGAGGACGGCGGCCGGCACATCGAGCTGACCGGCAACGAACTCGACGGCGACGACTACCGGCCGGGCACCGCGTGGATCGTCGGCCGGCTCCGACAGCTCGACACGCACGTTCCGTCGGTGATGGTGATCGACGACAAGGCGGTCGCTGACGAGGCGGAGGCGGCCGGCCTGGTCGTGCACCGGGCGGGCGTGGCCGACGTGGTGACCGGCTGCCAGTTGCTCTACGACGGCGTCGCCGGCCCCGACCCGGGCGGCCGGACCGTGCATCACCTCGGCCAGCAGGCGATGACGGACGCGGTCGCGGGCGCGGTGAAACGCAAGATCGGCAACTCGTGGGCGTGGGAGCGGCACGACCTGACCTCGGATGTGGCGCCGATCGCGGCCGGGTCGCTGGCTCTGTTCGGGCACTGCACGCCACGGGTTCACAGGCCACTACCGACCGCGCCGATGGTGGCGTGGCGATGACGGGAGGAGTGCCGTGGGCCTGATCAGTGCCCTGCGTAGGCCCTTCCGCCCCCGCGGTGAGGTCGCCCGATACACCCTGTCGGACTACCTGCAGTGGGTCGTGCAGCACGGCGGTCCGCAGGACCCGATGGGCTACCGCACCACCTACGGCAACCTGCCGGCCGAGCCGATCGGCGACAGCTTCTCCGAGTACGTGAACAACGCCTACCGGGCCAACGGCATCGTCTACGCGTGCGAGATGGTCCGGCTGAAGGTGTTCTCCGAGGCGCGATTCCAGTTCCAGGCGCTACGCGGCGGCCGGCCGGCGGAACTGTTCGGCACCCAGGACCTGTCCATCCTCGAGCGCCCGGCACCGGGCGTGACGACCGGCGACATGCTCGCCCGGATGATCCTCGACGCCGACTTCGCCGGGAACTGGTTCGGGACGATCATCGACGGCGACCTGGTGCGGATGCGGCCGGACTGGGTGGACATCATCCTCGCGCCACGCTACGGGCCCGGCGGCGGCCAGGTCGGGTTCAAGAAGGTCGGCTACATCTACTACGAGGGCGGCAAGAACGCCCAGGCCGGCATGTACGGCCAGCCGAAGACCGACCCCGAGGTGTTCCTTGCCGACGAGGTGGCGCACTTCGCCCCGTCGCCGGATCCGCTGGCCGAGTACCGGGGCATGTCGTGGCTGACGCCGGTGGTGCGAGAGATTCAGTCGGACTCGTCGGCGACCAAGCACAAGCAGAAGTGGTTCGAGAACGCCGCCACACCGAACCTCGCCGTGTCGCTGGCGAAGGAGATCACGCCGGAGCAGTTCGATCTGTTCGTCGAGGCGATGGACGCCCAGCACAAGGGCCCGGAATCCGCCGGCAAGACGCTGTACACGGCGGGCGGGGCGGACGTGACGGTCGTTGGCGCGGACATGCGGCAGATGGACTTCAAGGTCGTCCAGGGTGCGGGGGAGACCCGGATCGCCGCGGCCGCCGGCGTCCACCCAGTGGTGGCCGCCCTGTCCGAGGGCATGCAGGGCTCCAGCCTCAACGCCGGGAATTTCCAGGCCGCGAAGCGCGCCGTCGGGCAGATCACCTTCCGGCCGCTGTGGCGCAACGCCGCCGGCAGCCTGGAGACCCTCGTTCCGCCGCCCGACCCGGCGACCTCGCGGCTTTGGTACGACTCCCGCGACGTCGACTTCCTCCGTGAGGACGAACGCGACGCGGCGGACATCCGCTTCAAGGACGCGCAGACCCTTCGGACCCTGTCCGACGCGGGCGCGCAATGGGATGCCGCCGTCGAGTTCGTCGACTCCGGTGACGTGACGCGCCTCCGCGGCCGCCACTCGGGCCTCTACAGCGTGCAGCTGCAGCCGCCCGGCTCCAACGACCCCCCGGTCACCGTCGACGCGGCCCGGGCACGTGAACTCATCGCCGCCGGCTGGCGGCTCGCCATCACCGACAAGCCGGGAGGCTGACATGGAAGAGCCCCGGCCCGCACCGGCTCCGTACGCCCGGTCGTGGGCGCTCGACGACATCGAGATCGTCCGTGCCGGGAAGGGCGGCGATGGCCGGACCGTCGAGGCCTACGCGGCGGTCTTCGACGTGCCGAGCGAGATCAAGGACCAGCACGGCCATTACATGGAGGTCATCTCCCGGTCGGCTTTCAACCGCACCCTGAGCCACGGCATCGAGCGGGTCGGCGTGTTCTACAACCACGCGATGACCATGCACGGCACCCCCGCCGAAGGCGTCGGAAGCGTCCCCATCGGCTCCCCGGTCAGCATCACCGCCGACGGCAAGGGCCTGCGCACCGTCACCCGCTTCAACCGGTCCGAGCTGTCCGACTCGGTCCTCGAGGCGATCCGAAACGGCGACATCAAGGGCTACAGCTTCCGCGGCCAGATCTTCCGGTCCACGCCAACCCGGGTGCCGAGAAGCCGCGGCGGCGCCCTGCCGACGGTCACCCGCACCGAGCTCGGGCTCGTCGAGTACGGGCCCACCCCGCGGCCGGCATACGCCGACGCCGGCATTCTCGCCATGCGGTCGCAGCTGGAGACCATCAGCGGGCAGCTGGCCGAACTCACCCGAACACTCCCGTCGTCCACTCAGCATGACCCGGACGGCGACCACGCCACTCCCGACCTGGGACCCGGCGCCGCGGACTCGCCACATCGGCACTCCGACCGGCAGCAGCGAATCGCACGCCTCCGCGCTGAGGCCAGTTTCCTGGGAGTCACCCGATGAAGAAGCAGTCCGAGGTCATCGGCGCGGAGCTCGAAGCGCTCCGGGCCGAGATCACCAACCTCAACGAGCTGGAGGAGCCGACCGACGACGAGGTGTCGCGGTCGGAGGCTCTGCTCGACGAGTGGAAGATCCGCAAGGAGGCCTACGACAAGGCGCTCGGGCGGGAGGAGCAGGTCGCCGAGGTGCTGCGCGCGTCGGTGAGGCCGGCCCAGGTCGAGAGTGACCGTCGCGGCCCGGAGGTGATGACCCGCGTCGACCCCTACGACAACACCGACGAGCTGCACCGGTCGCTGATCGGGCGCGGTTCGATGGACGTCGAGGACGTCATCTCCCGCGCGCACGCCGCGGTGGAGCGGGCTCCGCGGCACGTCAACGACGCGGCGAAGGAGCGGCTCACCGAGCTGCTCGAGCTGGACAACGTCCACGCACCGCTGATCGCCCGGCACATGCTGCTCACCGGCTCGCCGATCTACCACGAGGAGTTCCGCGACTACGTCAAGTCGCGCGGCTACCGGGTTGGTGAGTCGATGCGTGCCGCGCTGAGCCTGACCGACGCGAACGGCGGCTACCTGGTGCCGTTCACGCTCGACCCGACCGTGATCCTCACCAACTCGGGCATCGCGGGGCCGCTGCGCTCCATCTCCACCGTCAAGACCATCGCCACGGACACCTGGAACGGCGTCACCTCCGCTGGCGTCAGCGCGGCATGGACCGGTGAGGGCGTGGAGACCGGGGACGCCACCCCGACCTTCGGGCAGCCGGTCATCACGCCGAAGAAGGCCGACGCCTGGGTGTTCGGTTCCTACGAGGTCCTCGCCGACTCGGGCTTCGCGTCGGAGCTGGCCCGGCTGCTCGCCGACGCCAAGGTGCGCCTGGAGGAGGCCGCGTTCGCCACGGCGAACACCGGCGCCACCATCCCGCGTGGTGTCGTCGCGGCCGTCGCCGCGGTGACCGCGTCGATCGTGACCGCGGCGGCGACGAACGCGTTCGCCGTCGGTGACGTCTACAACACCTCCGACGCGCTGCGCCCGCGCGACGCGTCGCAGGCGTCCTGGATCGGCAACAAGAAGATCTTCAGCCTGATCCGGCGGTTCGACACCTCCGGCGGCGGCAGCTTCTGGGCGAACCTCGGTATGGGCGTGCCCAACCAGCTGCTCGGCCAGAACCAGTACGAGTGCTCCACGATGACCGGCGTCGTGTCGACCGGGGCGAACATCCTGCTGGCCGGCAACTTCGCCGAGTACTACATCGTCGACCGGGTCGGCATGTCGGTGCTCTACGACCCGCTGATCCGCTCGACGGGCAACAACCGCCCGACTGGCCAGGCTGGCTGGTATGCCTTCTGGCGCGTGGGTGCAGACGTAGTCGATCCGGCTGCTTTCAGGCTCCTACAGTTGAATCAGGTGGCAGCAGCCACTGCACTCGCCTAAGGCAGCGAAACCGAAACGTGGTACAGTGGGGCCATGGAAGATCTTCCCCCACTGTCCACGTGCTCGGTTGACGAGTGCGAAAAGCCAGTTCACAGCAAGGGTCTATGTCAACCTCACTACCGCCAAGACCGCCGCAAGGTAACTGCTCCCGATCGGGAGTGCGTTCGATGCGGCAAGGAGATTCCGCCGGCCAAGGTCGGTCGCCGTAGGCAGTACTGCAGCGAAGAATGCCGCAAGCCCTCGTCGGACAGAACGCGTACCACGGACGCGGCGTGCATCGAGCCGGGCTGTGACCGGTACCCGAACGGGGCTCGCGGCTACTGCCGCCCCTGCTACCACAAGCACAAGCGGCTCGGAGACTTCGGCGGCGAGATCTGCTCGCGGGAGGACTGCGAGCGCCTGATCTACGGCCACGGCCTGTGTCAGATGCATCTGTGGCGCGCATACGAGTCCGGTGAGCTCAAGAAGCCGGAGTGCTCCGTTCCGGGGTGCGACCGGCCAAGTCGGGCCAACGGACTCTGTCACCGTCACCTGAGTCGAGTACGTAGCCACGGCGAGCCGGGCGAGGCCGCCGCCCGACGTCGGGCGGCCGGTGAGGGGCACCTCGACCGCAACGGCTACATGCAACTCTCGATCGACGGCCGCAAGGTCTTGGAGCACCGCCTCGTCATGGAACAGCTGCTCGGCCGAGAGCTGTTCCCGTTCGAGAACGTGCACCACAAGAACGGCCGCAGGTCGGACAACCGGCCGGAGAACCTCGAACTCTGGGTGAAGCCGCAGCCGTGCGGTCAGCGCCCCGAGGACCTCGTCAACTGGGTGCTCGACATCTATCCCGACCTCGTGGTGGCCGAGCAGCGTGCGCGCCGCCAGGAGCGGCGTAGCGGGCAGCTCCGGCTGACGAACTAGGCACCACCCGACATCAACGCCCCCAGGTCGCCCCCGGGGGAAGGAAGGCCCCGAGACTCTCCTGGCTCGGGGCCTTCCGCCTATCCAGGAGAAGGACATGAGACCCGAATCCGAGAAGGTCGTGATCGGCTACTGCTCGCCGGCCGACGTCAAGGCCGACTTCATGGAGTCGCTGCTCTACCTGCAGATGTACGACTTCGCCGGCCCGAAGCGGATGATCGACGGCGGCGGCATGCTGCCGATCCGCGCCGGCTGCAATCTGGCCGGTCCGCGCAACGAGATGGTGCGCAAGTTCCTGGCGCACACGGCCGACTGGCTCCTCATGGTCGACACCGACATGATCTTCATGCCGGATCTGCTCGAGCGGCTCCTGGAGCACGCCGACCCGGAGAAGGCCCCGATCGTCGGCGGACTGTGCTTCGGCTTCGACGGCGAGGGCCAGGTGCAGCCCACCCTGTACGGCTTCGTCGGCGACGAGGCTAACCCGCAGGTGGTCCGCTACCACGAGTGGCCGCCCGACGCGATGATGCAGATCGCCGCGACCGGCGCCGCCGCCCTGCTGGTGCACCGGAGCGTGTTCGAGAAGATGCGCGACTTCCAGCACCCGTCGCGGCCGGGGAAGTCCGGCTTCAACGACGCCTACCCCTGGTTCCAGGAGCTCGAGCACGACGGGCGCCCGGTCAGCGAGGACATCGGCTTCTGCTGGCGCGCCGGCCTGCTCGGCATCCCCGTGTACGTGAACACCGCCGTCCAGCTCGGGCACGTCAAGCAGCGCGTGCTGACCGTGGACGGCTACCTGGCCGAACGGGGCTATCTGTCCCCGATGCATCCCGAGGTGAGTGCGGCATGAGCAAGGTCTACGCGACGGTGAACCAGTTCGTCGGCCACGGTGGCCAGTCGGTGTGGATCGGCGCCGGGGATGTCTACGACACCTCCGACTCGCTGGTGAAGGCGAACCCGGACATGTTCACCAAGGAGGCGACCGGCGCGGCGGCGGTGGCCGAGGAGCGAGCGACCCGCGGCAGGCGGTCCGGCACGTGACCGATCTTGTCGTCATCGTCCCGTCGCGCGGCCGGCCCGAGGCGGCGGCGGCCCTGGCGCGGGCGTTCGCGGACACCTGCACCGCCGACACGGCGCTGGTGTTCGCTGTCGACGAGGACGATCCCAGCGACTACGGCCGGCTCATCAGCAACGATGGGGTCCACGTCCACGTCGGCGGCAACGCCACGATGGTTGAGGCGCTGAACAGCGCGGCCGTCGGCCAGACCCTGCTCGACGAACCTCCGTTCGCCATCGGGTTCATGGGCGACGACCACTGCCCGCGCACCCTTGGCTGGGATCAGGCGTACCTCGACGCGCTCAAGGATCTGGGCACCGGCATCGCCTACGGCAACGACCTGCTCCAGGGTGAGCGGCTGCCCACCCAGTGTGCGATGACCTCAGACATCGTCCAGGCGCTCGGGTACATGGCCCCGCCGCAGCTGCGGCACATGTACGTCGACAACTTCTGGCTGTCCCTCGGTCAGGCCGCCGAATGCATCCGCTACCTGCCGGACGTCATCGTCGAGCACCGGCACCCGCTGGCCGGCAAGGCGCAGTGGGACGCCGGCTACGTCCGGGTCAACGACCGTGCGGTCTACCGGGCCGACGAGGAGGCGTTCGCCGAGTACGTCCGGACGCGGTTCGCCGAGGACGTGGCGAAGGTGCGGGCGCTGCGATGATCGAGAATCCGAGCGTGACCGTGCTGGTCAGCCCAGAGCTGATCAAGCAGATGAACGGCGAGTGGAGCGAGCCCGTCCAGGTCCAGATCACCGAGACTCCGGGCGTCGGCACCGGCTGGGAAATGATCTTCCGGACCTACCCGCGGGCCGACGACGGCGAGCGTTCCCGTGGGTGAGTGGCGACTGTTCGAGGCCGGGACGATCCCGGAGTACACCACCGCGCAGTGGTACGAGGGCCGGGACAACGCCGCGCACCTGGAAGACCCCCACCACCGGCCCCGGCTGGTCAAGTCGTCGCTGATGGTGGCGCAGGCCGCCTACTCCTACGGCCTGTCCACCGCGGTGGACCTCGGCGCCGGTGATGGCGGGATGCTGTCGCTGCTCGGGCCGCGGCTGAAGGCGTGGGGCTACGACCTCGCCCCGGCGGCCGCGCAGGCCGCCAAGGACCGCGGCGTGGACGTCCGGCTGGCCGACGTCCTGTCCGACCCGGTCGAGTGGGGCCAGATCGCCGTAGCCACGGAGATGCTCGAGCACCTGGTCGACCCGCACGCCCTCGTGGCGACGATCCGCGGCAACTGCCGGGCGGTGGTGGCGTCGTCGCCGCACACCGAGCGGCCGGGCGCCCACTACGAGTTCCACACGTGGGCGTGGGACTTCGACGGCTACGCGGCCATGTTCCGCGCGGCCGGGTGGCGGATCGTCCGGCACGAGGCCGTCGGGCCGTTCCAGGTGCTCATGGCGGCGGCGAAGTGAGGGCCCGGCTGCGGCCGGCGCACTCGCCGCAGGCGCTGGCGGACATCTACCGGGTGCCGCACCAGCATGCGGGCTGGATCGACCACCGGATGCGGGTCTCGTTCTCCGCGATGCTCGCCAAGGCGATCCTCAAGGACGTCGAGACCGGGGCGGACCTGTCCTGCGGTGACGGCGCCCTGCTCGGCGCGATCCCGCTGCAGACCCGCATCTTCGGCGACTTCGCCCCCGGCTGGCCGATCACCGGGCCGGTCGAGGCCACGATCGAGCAGATCCCGGACGTGGACCTGTTCGTCTGCGCCGAGACCCTCGAGCACCTCGACGACCCGGACCTGGTGCTGAAGAAAATCCGCGCGAAGACGTCGCGGCTGCTGTTGTCCACGCCGATCGAGGCGTGGGAGGACTCCAACCCGGAGCACTACTGGGCGTGGGACCGGGCGGAGGTGGACGGCATGCTCGCTGAGGCTGGGTTCACCGTGAGCGTCTTCCTGGCGCTGGACCTGCGACCCGCGCAGGGCGACTACTGCTTCGGTATCTGGGCGTGCACGTGAGAGCGCTGGTGACCGGCTCGGCCGGTTTCGTCGGGCGGCACACGGTGGCCGAACTCGTGCGCCGCGGGTACGAGGTGAACTACTGGGACATCGTCGAGGGACGCGACGCGCTCGACCAGTTCCGCCAGGACCTTCGATACGACCTGGTGGTCCACGCCGCAGCGTCGTCGCCGCACCGGGCCGCGATCGACGGCGAGCCGCAGCACTTCGCCCGCAATCTGCAGCTCGACGCGGCGATGTTCGACTGGGCGGTCCGAACCGGTCAGGGCCGGGTGCTCTACCTGTCGTCGAGCGCCGCCTACCCGATCGCCTACCAGGACGGCACCCTGATTCACGAGGTCCTCCGGGAACGCCGCATCGACCTCGCGGATGCCATGGAGCCGGACAGTGACTACGGCTGGACGAAGCTCACCGGCGAGCGCCTGGCCCGGGCCGCGCGCAAGGCTGGGCTGCCGGTCACCGTGGTCCGGCCGTTCTCCGGCTACGGCGAGGACCAGGCCGAGCTCTTCCCGTTCCGGGCGCTCGTCGAGCGGGCGCGCCGCCGGGAGGACCCGTTCGTCATCTGGGGCGACGGCAACCAGGTGCGGGACTGGATCCACATCGACGACGTCGTGGCCGGCATGCTCGCCGTCGCCGAGTCGGGCACCGAGGAGCCGGTCAACCTGTGCACTGGTGTCGGCTGGTCGATGGCCGAGCTGGCTCACATCGCCTGCGACCAGGTCGGCCACCAGCCGACGTTCCAGTACCTCACCGATAAGCCGGCGGGTGTCGCGTACCGGGTCGGCGACCCGGCGCGGTTCCACCAGTACTACAAGCCGACGGTGACGCTCGCCGACGGCGTGGCCCGCTGCCTGAGGGTGTGTGCGGCATGACCAGTCCGAACGACCACCATCTCGGCGGCGTGATGAACCTCGACGCTGACGCCGCCGTGACGCGCGGGGCTGCGGCTGCTGCCGAGGGAGTTCTCACCCTGACCGCCGAGGCCGAGGTCATCCCCGGCGATCCCACTGACGACGAGGAGGACCGATGACGGTCGGCCAGTCCACCGCCCACGCACACGCGATCTTGAACGTGCTGCGGAACACCAGCTACACCGGGTTCAACCCGTACCTCAAGCTCCACACCGGCGACCCCGGGTCCGCCGGCACGTCGAACGCGTCGGCGGAGACGACGAGGAAGGCGCTGACGTTCGCGGCCCCGTCCGCCGGGTCGTCGGCGGCGTCGGCGGTGACCTGGTCGACCTGGTCGGCCGGGTCGGAGACGATCAGCCACGTGTCGGTGTGGGACGCATCCTCGTCCGGAAACTTCATCGCGTCGGCGGCTCTGGCGGCGTCGAAGCCGATGACGAACGGCGACACCCTGAACGTCACCGTCACGGCGACGCAGGGCGCGCTGGCGGCCTGACATGGCCACCGGGAGCATCCTGCTGACACCCGGAGCGGCCATCCTGCCGGACGGCACCGCATCCAACCTCGCCCCGGCGATGCAAAGGGTGAAGTCCTCAGGCACAGCGCCCGGCGTCTACTTCTTGCAACTCGCCTTCGACACCAGCTCGGAAGAGTGGTGTACGTGGCAGTTCCGGATGCCCGCCGACTACGCCTCAGCGCCGGTCGCGGTCGTGCAGTGGAAGGCCGCGTCGGCGACTTCGGGCGGTGTCGTCTGGGACGTCCGGATCGCTGCTGTGACGACCGGTGACAGCACTGATGTGGATGCGAAGGTCTTCGGGTCGGCGAACACCGCCTCAGGAACGGCGCCAGGGACAGCTGGTTACATGCTGGACACCTCGGTCACCCTGACGAACGCGGACTCAGTCGCGGCAGGCGACTTCGTGGTGGTGCGCCTGGCCCGGGCGACGGCGGACGGGTCGGACACGGCGACCGGCGACGCAGAAGTCGTCGGAGTAGCGATCACATACACCACCACCTAGCTGGGGGTGGCTGACTGTGGCGCGGTACTTCGACGGCAGTTCGAATGTCCGGTGCGCACCGGGGGCATCGGCGACGACAGGGTACGGCGGCTTTGCTGTCGTATTGCGAGTCACCGCCTCGGACAGTTGGCTATTCGATGCAGTCGGTCTCCCGAACTTCAGCGCCTATTTCTATCTCGACCGGCTCTGGGTGGTGAACGGCTTCGCGGATCGCGCGGGGCCGACCGTGGGGGCGGCCCCTGGCGAGGGGTATGTACTCCTAGCGGCGATGAAGGCGTCGGGGTCACAGACCCCTCGCATGCACAAGTATTCGTATGAAACGGATACATGGACGCATGAGAATGCCAGTTCCTCAATGGCCGACTGGAGTGTCGGAAATCCGGTTTACATCGGCAGGGATGCTTCCGGATCCGTTCGTTTCACCGGCGACATCGCAGCGCTGGGGTTTTTCGCTAACAAGGTCCTGACCGATGCGCAGGTCGAGGAGCTGCCGTTCTCGCTCACTTCATGGACCTCCCTCGGCGCGACGTCTCTGTGGGTCCTGGATCAGGAGTCGACGACCCAGGACGTTGTCGACTGGACCGGCGGCGGCGGGAACCAGACGGCCCTGACGGGCACCGCGGTCTCGACGGAGAGCGTGCCTGGCCTCGGCTACGGCCACCCGGTACTCGTCGCCACCCACAATGGCGGCGGTGGCGGCCCGGCCACCCAGGACGGCACGGCGTCGCTCGACGGCACCGGCAGCCTGACCCCCACGGCGACGGCCGAGCGATCCGGCACCGCTACCGCTGCTGGCACTGGCAGCCTCGCCGCGACGGCGGCGGCCGCCAGAGACGGCTCCGCCACCGCGCCCGGCACGGGCGCCCTGACGGCCGCTTCGGACGTAGCACGCAGCACGACCGCTGCGCTCGCCGGGACAGCCGCCCTGGCCGTGACCGGAGAGCCGGTCCGGGTCGCCGACGCCGCCCTGGCAGGCGCGGGCTCACTCGCCGCCGCACCCGCCGCTACCCGGCCGGGAACCGCATTGCTGGCGGGCACCGCCGACCTGACCCTCAGCGCAACCGCCACCCGCGCCGCCGCTGGCACAGTCGCCGGAGTTGGCGCGCTCACCGCCACCGCCACGGTCGTCACGCCGGGCGGCCTGACGTCGTCCCCGACGCGGCCGCTGGTCACAGTCACCCGCGAGCGGGTCGTCACCACGGTCACGCGCAACCGAGTGACCGTCACGGTCTCCCGGGATCAGCCCCTGACCACCTAGACCCTTTGGGGGCCCGCTGTGACCACGTACGACCTCGGTGACGGCGTCAACCTGGAGCACCTGGTCTACGACCGCGACAACGAGCTCACGGCCGCAACCGTCGTCCTGACGGTGACCGCACCCGACGGCACCACCTCGACGCCCTCGCTGACCAATCCGAGCACCGGCCGGTATGTCGCGGACACCGTCATCCCCGACCAGGTCGGCGGCTGGTCCGGTGCGTGGATGGTGACCGGCGCCGTCACCGATCTGGTGACCTTCGCGTTCACGGTCGCCGACCCGGCCCCGCCGGCCTACACCGACATCACCACCGTCAAGGCCGCGCTGGGCAAGACCACCGACGACGACCGCGACGATCTGATCTCGGCTGCGATCATCGCCGGGGCGCGGTGGATCGACCGGCGCTGCGGTCGCCGCTTCTACGCCGACCTGGCAGCCACGGCGCGCGTCTTCCGACCTGGTCGCCGGGTGTCGTGCGACGGGTCCGACGCCGTGCTGCGCGTCGACGACTTCGCCACCACCGCTGGTCTGATCGTGGAGACCGCGACCGGCATCGGCGGCACGTGGACCGCGGTGGCCACGCAGGAGGCCGGCCCGGACAACGCGGACAGCTACGGCCAGCCCTGGAATCGGATCCGCGCCCCCGGCGCCTGGATCCCGTACACCGGCAAGGTCCGGATCACCGCACGGTGGGGCTGGCCGGCCGTCCCTGACGACATCACCCAGGCCAACACGCTGCTCGCGTCGCGCCTGTACCGCCGCAAGGACTCCCCTCAGGGCGTGCTCGGCAACGCCGAGTGGGGCGCTATCCGGGTGTCGCGGATGGATCCCGACGTCGAGGCACTGATCGCCCCGTTCATGATCCCCCTGGTTGCCTGAGGAGGCACCGTGCCCAAAGTCGCGCCCAAGCCCGACCCGCCGCGAACCACCGAGAGCCTGATCGCGGGCCTGCGGGAGCGAGGCGGCGACGTCCGGCAGCAGATCATCGCCCACGAGACCCTGGCCAGGATTCGCGCGGAGCGGGCCGCCGCGCAGGATCCCGCACGGGTCGCCCAGCTCGACGTCGACATCCGGTTCTGGCTCGGCCACGTCGACGAGGACGTCGACCAGCCCGCCGCGGCCGAGCCCACCGTCGAGCCGCAGGGCTGACCGTGGACCTCGCGCCGATCCGGGCCGGCATGGCCACGGTGGTCCAGGCCGCCGTGCCGGAGTTGAACTGCTACGCGTTCGTCCCGGCGGCCGTCGAGGTGCCGTGCTTCTACAGCACCGGGCCGACGATCACCTACGACGTGACGTTCGGCGGCACCGACGACATGGACAACTGGATCTGCCGAGTCCTGGTCTCCAAGGCCGACGACGCCGACGGCCAGGTCCTGCTCGACGACTACCTGAGTCGCGGCGACAAGAGCGTGAAGCTCGCCCTCGAGGGAACCCCGGGCGTCGCCCAGACCCTCGGCGGAGTCATCTCCGACCTGCACGTCCGGTCGGCCAGGAACTACGGCTTCTTCGACCACGGCGGCGAGTACTACTACGGCGCCGAGCTGGTCGTGCACGTCATCGGCGAACCGGAGGCATAGGCGTGGCCAAGCACATCCTGAAGAACGTGCGGCTGTTCGCCGGCGGCGTCGACCTGACCGGCCAGTCCAACAAGGTCGAGCTGTCGGCGGAGTTCGAGGAGAAGGACACCACGACCTTCGGCTCCGTCGACGCCAACGGCGAACTCTGGAAAGAGGTCGTGGCCGGCCTCGGCTCCGCGAAGGCGCAGGCCTCCGGCTTCTGGGAGGCAGGCGACGCCAGCAAGGTCGACAACGACCAGTTCGCCACGCTCGGCGCGATCGGCCCATGGACGATCTGCCCCCTCGCCGCCACCGACGGCAGCCTCGCCTACGTCCTCTCTGCGCTGCGGACGAGTTACACCCTGCTGGACCAGGTCGGCGAGGTCGCCCCGTATGCCGGCCAGGCCGCATCGACGTGGCCCCTCGCGCGCGGGAAGGTCATCCACCCGGTCGGCACGGCCCGGACCACCACCGGCACCGGCACGATCACCCAGCTGGGCGCTCTCGCGACCGGGCAGAGCCTGTACGTGGCGCTGCACGTCGTGTCCGCGGCCGGCACCACGCCGTCCCTGACGGTCGCGATCCAGTCGGCGTCCCTCGTCGGGTTCGGCTCCCCGACGACCAGGGCGACTTTCACTGCGGCGACCGCTCCCGGCGGCCAGGTCACGCGGATCGTCGGCCCGGTCACCGACCAGTTCTGGCGCGTGAACTACACGATCTCCGGCACCGACCCGTCGTTCCTGTTCGCCGCCGCCGCAGGCATCGCGGTCTCCTAGCCCTCGCCCCACCTTCCACCCGGCTCCCTCGGTGCCCGGGCTATTCGTCGTGCGCCTGAAAGGGGCCTGTCGTGGCCAAGATGGTTCTCACCAGCACCTACCTCGGATTGAACTCGGTCGACCGCTCGTCCTGGACCTCCAAGGTCGAGGTCGCCGTAGAGGTCGAGGAGAAGGACGTCACGGTCTTCACCAGTGCGGGCTGGAAGGAAGTCCTCGGCGGTCTCAAGTCGGGCAGCATCGCGATCACGTTCAAGAACGATGTCGCCGACTCGGCCCTCGACGACACGATGTGGGCGCTGCTCGGGACCATCGTCGCGTTCGAGGTCCGGGCGACCTCCAGTGCCGTCGGCACCTCGAACCCGAAGTACACCGGGTCGGTGCTGATCAACGGCTGGACGCCGATCTCCGGCTCGCCCGGCGACGTCAACGAGCTGTCCGTGACCTTCCCGACCTCCGGTGCCGTCACCCGCGCCGAGTCCTGACCGGCCGGCGCCGTGATCGAGATGAGCTTCGAGGCCGCCCGCCTCGAAGAGGTCGTCGCGGCGCTGACATACGAGGCCGACGGCAAGCAGCTCCGCAAGGAGATGACCGCCAACCTGCGGGCCGCCGTCGCCCCGGCGATCCCGGTCATCCGGGCCGGCGTCATGGCGATGGGCGGCCACGGCAGCGCCACCCCGGCGCTGCGCACCACCATCGCCAGCCGGGTCCGGATCGCGACTCGGGCTACGGGCAGCCGCGCCGGCGTGCGGGTCTCGATTGGCCGGACGCCGCAGATCCGCGGGTTCCGCAATGCGCCGAAGCGGCTCAACGCCGACAGCTTCCGCCACCCGCTGTTCGGCAACCGGGACCGCTGGGTCACCCAGCGCGGCGCGCCCGGCTACTTCGACCGGCCGCTGCAGGAGCGCCGCGACGAGATGCGTGAGGCGGTCGCGCGCGCGGTCGAGGACATGTCCCAGCGGATCGCCCGCCGGGCCGGAAGGGGATAGCCGTGTTCGTGCAGTACAAGCCCAAGGACGGCGACCCGCAGACCTGGGACTTCACGCCCGAGGACGTGTTCGAGGACGACGCCGAGCTGATCGAGAAGCACTACGGCGGCGAATGGGACCAGTTCGTAGACGGCCTCAAGTCCGGTCAGGCGCGCCCGCGCCGAGTGCTGCTCTGGTACCTCACCCGCCAGGTGCACCCGAAGCTGCGGTTCGAGGACACCCCGCGGTTCCGGATGGGGGAGCTGACCGTCGAATTCTCCTCGTCCGAGCTCCGCGACCTGGCCGACAGGCTCGACCGCACCGACCGCACCGGCCTCAGCGACGAAGTGCTGTCCGAGCTGGACGCCGCCGGCCGGCGGCTGCAGGTCGAGCTGACCGACGCGCTGCTGCGCGAGCACGGCAACGCCGAAACAGCTGAGGGTGCCGCCGAGACGGAGCCGGTGGGAAAAGCCGACTGAGGTCGCTGCGCGAGCGCAACCTCGGCCTCTTCGCGAGCCAGCTGCACATCCGCCCCTGGGAGATCCCGCTGCTCACCGTCGGCGACTTCCTCGAGCTGTGTTCCTGGCTGGACCGCCATAACCAACCCGCCGAGGAGGGCTGACCCGTGTCGGACACCTCCCTGGTCTTCAACGTCCTCGGCCGCGAGCGCGTCGGTACCGCGCTGAGCCGGACCGCGGCGCTGTTCCGGTCGGCCGGGCAGCAGGCGGAGCAGGCGACCCGGAAGGCGACGCAGTCCACCGAGCGCCTCGACCGCGAGATCCACGACGTGGAGCGGTCCCTCGCCGCGCTGAACGCGGAGTTCGCCGCGACCGGCAACAAGGAGATCTTCGCGCGGATCAAGCGCGACCGGTCCCTGCTGACCCAGCTCCGGTCGGTGCGCGACGAGGTGGCGCGGGCCAACGACGAGATCGGCCGCACGGAAGACCGCGGAAGCCGCGCCGGCGCGGCACTGGCCCGGCTCGGCGACGCCGCGTCAGGGGCGCTGGCGTCCGGGATGTCGTCGGCTGGGTCGGCGCTGACGAACCTCACCACGAACGTGTGGAACCTGATCCCGGCGGCTGCCGCTGCCGCCGCCGGGCTGGCCGCACTGGGCCCGGCCGCGTATCTGGCCGGCGGCGCGATCGGCTCCCTGCCGGCGATCGTCGCCGGCGCCGCCGCGGCGCTGGCGACGCTGAAGCTCGGCGTGATGGGTCTGTCCGAGAACTGGAAGGCCATGACCACCGCCACCGGCGGCGCAGCCGGCGCGGCCCGGGACATGACGGCCGCGCACCGCGCGGTGGAGCAGGCCGGCAAGCAGGTCACCCGCGCCCACCGCGACACCGCCGACGCGGTCAAGCAGGTCACGAAGGCGGAGCGGGCCGTCGCCGAGGCGCAGGAGGACGCCCGCCGGGCGACCCTCGCCGTCGCCGACGCGGTCGCAGAAGAGCGGCGCCGCCGCGGCGAACTGGCCCGGGACATGCAGGCGTCGATCCTCGACGTCGAGGATGCGGTCGATGCCGTCCAGCAGGCCGAGGAGGAGCTGGCCGCGGCCCGGGCGAACGGCGCCGGCCCAGAGGAGGTCGACGACCTCGACCGGGCGTACCGGCGGGCGCAGCTGACGCTGGAGAACAGCCGGCTCCGTGCGAAGGAACTCGGCGACGAGCAGGCCAAGGCGGCGAGCACCGCCCTCGAGGACTCCGACCTCGTGCAGGCCGCGAGGGAGCGGGAGAAGGACGCGGTCCAGCGGGTCAAGGACGCCGAGGATCAGCGCGCTCTGGCGGTCCGCCGAGTCGCCGATGCCCGTGACGCCGAGACCGAGGCGACGCAGCGCCTGGCCGACGCCCGCAAGGCGCTCAACGCGCCCCAGGGCGGTGGCGGTGGCGGCGGCCCGATCACACCGAAGATCGCCGCCTCGGCGCGCGAGTTCCTCAACGTCCTCAAGGAGCTGCAGCCGGCGTTCAAGCGCCTGCAGCTCGACGTCCAGGAGCGGCTGTTCGCGGGCCTCGGCGATCGCCTGCGGACCCTCGCCACGGCGTGGCTGCCGCAGCTGCACCGGTCGCTGGGCGCCATGGCGACCACCTTCAACGGCATCGCCAAGCGGTTCATGGACACCGCCAGCAAGCCCGAGTTCATCACCAACGTGGCCGCCGGCGTCGAGGCCGTCAGGTCGGCACTGGACAAGGTCGGTAACGTCGCCGCCGGCCCGCTGACGAAGGCCTTCGGCCAGCTCGCCAAGGCCAGCGCGCCGTTCGTCGAGGCGATCGGCACCGAGGTCGCCGGCCTGCTCACCAGCTTCTCGGCGAAGATCGACAAGCTGTCCGAGGGTGGCGAGAACAGCAAGCTGTCCCGGTTCTTCCGCTCGGCCGCCGACGTCCTGCACGACACGTTCCGGATGCTCCGCGCGATCGGGTCGATCGCCGGCTCGGTGCTGGGCGCGATCTTCGGCGACAAGGTCAAGGGCGGCACGAACGCCTGGAAGGGCCTGGCGAACACCCTCGACTCCGTCGCGGCCTGGTTCAAGAACCCGGAGAACCAGAAGAAGATCGGCGACTTCGTCGGAGACCTCAAGAACTGGGGCGGCGAGATCATGTCGCTGTTCCGCCAGATCATGCCGATCGTCGGCCCCGTCTTCACGGCCCTGAAAATCTCGCTACAGGGGTCGATCTTCACCATCCGGGTCCTGGTCGACCAGGTGAAGCGCATCGGCGCGGCGATCAAGTGGGTGGGGGACAACGCCCCACGGTGGTGGGCCGCGGTGAAGAACGCCGCCGGCGCCGCGAAGGACTGGATCGTCAACAAGTGGAACGCCCTGGCGTCCTGGTTCAGCGGCCTTCCCAGGCGGATCTCGCGGGCGGCATCGGGCATGTGGAACGGGATCAAGACCTCGTTCAAGTCCGCGGTCAACTGGCTGATCTCGAAGTGGAACAACCTGAGCTTCACCATCGGCGGCGGCTCCTTCCTGGGTCAGAGCATCCCCTCGGCGACGTTCCGCACGAGACAGATCGCGTACCTGGCCCAGGGTGGAATCGTGCCGGCCACGCCAGGCGGCCGCCTGGCCGTGCTCGGTGAGGGCGGCCGCGACGAGGCCGTCATCCCCCTCGACCGCGCCGGAGGCATCGGCGCGGGTGGCCCAGCCGAGATCATCCTGCGGCTCGCGCCCGGCGCCGACAACGCGCTGATGAGGGCGCTCGTCTCCGGCCTGCAGTACGAGGTCCGGACCGCCGGCCGCGGCAGCGCACAGAGGCTTCTGGGACCCCGGGGCGCCGCAGCATGACGCTGTTCGACCCCCGCACCGAGCTCTACATCGACGGCGCGTGGGAAGACGTCAGCAACTACGTCCGCTACGCCACCGGCGTCGAGATCGGCCGGGGCCGCTCCGACGAACAGGGCGACATCAGCCCGTCGCGTCTCGGCCTGACTCTGAACAACCGCGACGGCCGGTTCTCCAACCGCAACCCCGCCAGCCCGTACTTCGGGCTGCTGGGCCGCAACACCCCGATCCGCCAGTCGATGGCCGGCTTCCCCGTCCACCTGCGGCTCGACCGGGAGGGCTACGCCACCACACCGGACGCCGCCGCCCTGGACATCACCGGCGACATCGACGTCCGCGCGGACATCGAGCCCGAGACGTGGCGACCGGCGACGACGCAGAACGTCATGTCGAAGACACTGCTCACCGGCAACCAGCGCTCCTGGTACCTGAGCCTCACCGACGCGGGCGAGCTCGAGTTCGGCTGGAGCGCCGCCGGGACATTCCCCTACGAGACGGCGACGTCCACCGCGGCGGTACCGAGCACGACCCGACGCCTGGCCGTCCGCGCGGTCCTGGACGTCTCGAACGCCGGCAACCACACCGTCACCTTCTACACCGGCGACTCGGTCACCACTGCCACGACCCAGCTCGGCGCGGTCATCACCACCGCCGGGGTCGTCAGCATCTTCTCGGGCACCGCCGCCCTCGAGGTCGGTTCGGCCAACGCCGGCACGGTCGTCATCAGCGGCGACGAGAAGCTCGCCGGCCGGGTGTACCGGGCGCAGGTCCGCAACGGCATCGCCGGCACCATCGTCGCGGACCCGGACTTCACCGGCCTGGACGCCGAGACCACCAGCTTCTCCGACACGTACCGGACATGGACGGTCGTCGCCCCCGGATACGTCACCAGCGACGGCATCCGGTTCCGCGGCGAGGTCCCCACGTGGCCCACCCGCTGGGACCTGTCCGGCCGCGACGTCTACACCCCGATCGAGGCCGGCGGCATCACCCGACGGCTGACCCAGGGCGCGACGCCGCTGCGATCGACGATCTTCCGGAACCTGTCCCAGTACGACGACGAGAACAACACGACGCTCGGCTACTGGACGTTCGAGGACGACGCGCAGGCGACGACCGCCGCGTCGTCGGTGTCCGGCGGCCAGCCGGCCACGATCACCAGCATCACGTTCGCCGCCGACGACTCCCTGCCCGGCGCCGGCCCGGTGGCGACGATCGAGGCCACGACGAGCCGGATCTTCGGGTCGGTGAAGCGCACCCTGCCCAGCGCGGCAACCGGCTGGTCCGTGCTGCTCTACTTCAAGCTCCCCGCCGTCCCCGGCGCCGACACCAACCTGATCCGGTGGACGTCGTCAGGCACGATCGCGACCTGGCAGCTCATCGTCGGGACCGCCACGTACAACCTGTACGGCTACGACTCGACGGGCAGCCTGGTCCTCAACCTCACCACCCTGTTCGGGTCGGAGGCGTCGCCGAATCAGTGGATCGCGATGCGTGCCGACACGATCGTCTCGGCCGGCACGGTCACCTATTCGCTGGGCTGGCACGCCATCGGGTCCACGACCTTCTACGGCAACTCGTCCACGTACTCCGGGGCGCCCGGCTCGCCGCGCGGCTGGTCCCTGAGCGGCCAGACCTACCTGGTCGACGCATCCATCGCGCACGTCTACATCGGCCGCAACACGCTCCCGTTCACCGACAACGCGTTCGCGGAATCGTCGAACGGCTACCAGGGCGAGACCGCCGTGACCCGACTGCGGCGGCTCTGCGACGAGGAGTCCGTCGACCTGCGCGTGCACTACGTGCCCGACGACCTGTCCGCCACGATGGGCCCGCAGAGCATCGCCACCTTCGTCGACCTGATCACCGAATGCCAGGACGCCGACCTCGGCGTCCTGTACGAGCCCCGCGACCTGCTCGGCTACGGCTACTGGCCGCGGACCGCGCTCTACAACGCCGAGGGCCCGACGTTCGACTACGGCACCCACATCGCGGCGCCGTTCGAGCCGACCGACGACGACCAGCGGGTCCGCAACGCGATCACCGCGACCAGGCCGGGGAGCTCGACCGGCGCGGTGGCCGAGCAACTGACCGGCCCACTGTCGGTCCTGCCGCCCGGCGCCGGCGGCGTCGGCCGCTACGAGGCCTCCTACGACGTCAACGTCGACACCGACGCGCGTCTCGCCGCCGCGGCGGAGTGGCTGCGGCACATCGGCACCTACGACGAGCTGCGCTACCCGTCGGTTTCCTTCATCCTCGGCAACTCAGCGTTCACCGGCGACGCCGGCACGACCTCCGACTCCGTGCGCGTCGACATCGGCCGCCGCTTCACCGTCGACTCGCTGCCGGCCTGGCTGCCGCCCGATCCGGTGCCGATGCTGCCGCAGGGCACCAACGAGACCCTGACCACCGACACGTGGGACATCACCGCGACGACGGTGCCGGCCGGCACCCACGACGTGGGCGTCTACGACGCGGACGAATCCCGCTGGGACTCGCGAACCACGACGCTGGGCAACGCGCCGACGACGACCGGCACGTCCTGGACGTTGTCGACGACTGCGGCCGGCGACGTCTGGTCGACCACCGAGACGCCCTATGACCTCGTCGTGAGCCGGCAGGGCATCCGGGGCGAGGTCGTCACCTGCACGGCGATGGGCGCCCCGTCCGGGTCGGGCCCGTACACGCAGACCGCCACGGTCACCAGGTCGGTCAACGGCGTGGTGTCGGAGTGGCAGGTAGGCGACGAGATCCACGCGGCCGACGCCGGCCGCTGGGCGCTGTAGAGAGGGACACGAATGGTCAGCCCTGGCGCCAAGACGTACGCCGACGACATCAACGACATTCGTGAAGCGACCGTCGAAAGGCCGCTCGGCCGCATGGTTCAGACGGTCGCGCAGTCGATCCCCGACAACACGCTGACGGCGCTGACGTGGACCACCGAGGACATCGACACCCACGGGTTCCACGACACCGTCACGAACAACACCCGGATCACGCCGAACGTCGAGGGCTACTACGAATTCAGCTTCACCTATTACTCCGCCCTGCAGACGACCCCGGCCGACATGGACGTGTGCGCCCGCAAGAACGGTTCGGGAACCATCGCGTCCGGCACCCGGACGCCCGGCGCCGCAGTCGCGACCGGCGTCTCCGGCACCACGATCGTCTCCATGAACGGCACCACCGACTACATCGAGATCCTCGCGCTGCAGAACTCGTCCGGCGCGGTCAACACCAACGTGTCGTCGCGGTTCTCGTCCCACGTCACGTGGAAGTTCCTGAGGCCGCTGTGACGCCGCCACTGCACGACGAGCCCGACGGTGACGGCTGGGACATCGGTGCGGATGAGGGCGACGGCGGCGACTACGACCGGGCCTTGGACGCCTACGACCGGCAGAGGAGCGTCATCGATGGCAGCTTGGACCCTGGTGCCATGCCTGGTCACCCTCCGGGACGAGTTCAACCGGCTGGCCCCGAACCGCGACAAGGCCAGCGATGGCTCCGTCGGCGACACCTCACACGGGGCGAACCCCTCTGACCACAACCCCGACGAGACCGGCCGCACGCCGTCCGAGGACGCGGACTCGAAGAACGAGGTCCACGCGATCGACACGGACCACAACCTGCGCAAGCCCGGCTGGTCGATGGAGCGGTGCGTCGAGATCATCGTCACCCGGCACCGCTCCGGCGCCGACGACCGGCTGCAGAACGTCCTCTACAACCGGCGCATCTGGTCGCGGTCCTGGGGCTGGACCGCCCGGCCGTACACCGGCAGCAACGCGCACACCGAACACGCGCACTTCTCCGCCCGCTACACCAGCGCGCAGGAGGCCGACACCAGCCCGTGGGGGCTCCTCGAGGAGGACGACGACGTGAGTGAGCAGGATGTCACCACCGCGCTGACCAAGTTCTTCGCCCGCGGTGTGCAGCCCGACAACGGCGGCATCACCAGCCGCATCGGCCGTGACGCCCTGGACCAGGGCATCCCTAACGGGGTCACCGGCGACAAGTCGCCCGCGTGGGTCGCGGTCAGGGACCTCGGCACGCAGGTGATGCAGATCAAGGCGCTGCTGACGGCGCTGACCGGCAAGGACTTCACCGACGAGGCGGCCATCGTCGCCGGCGTCCTCGAGGGCCTCGATCCGGCCGCGATCGCCGCGGCGATTCCGGCGGAGCTGGCCGAGCGGGTCGCCCAGGAGTTGGCCGACCGCCTGGCGTCATGAGCGCCCCGGACGGCGGCGGCATCGTCATCACCCTCGCCGACATCTACCGCCAGCTGGTCGCGCTGACCACCCGGGTCGACTCGGCCCTGGCCAAGCAGGACCGCGACCAGCAGGTGCTCGCCGAGCACGAGTTGGAGCTGCGGCCGCTGGCCGGCGCGGCGGACAAGCTGCACGACCACGAGGCCCGGCTGCGGTCGCTGGAGCGGTCGCGGTGGCCGCTGGCGTCACTGGCCGCCCTGATCCCGCTGGCGGCGCTCGGGGTGGCGATCCTCGTCGCGGTCTACGGCCCGGCCGCGAAGTAGCCGCACCATCCCTCGAACGTACCTAGGAGGTACGACATGCAGGTCTACGGGAAGTTCGTCGTGGCCGCGCTGTACGCGGTCGCCGTCGTTGCCGTGCCGCTGTTCTCCGGCGACCACCACATCGACCCGTCCGAGGCCGTCGCCATCGGCATCGCCGCGTGCACCGCGCTGCTGACCTACGTCGTGCCGCTGGTGCCGTCGGCGCCCTGGACCAAGACGGCGATCGGCGCGGTGCTGGCCGGGCTGCAGGTGGCCACCACGGTCATCGTCGGCGGGGTGGACGGCAACGACGTCATGCTGATCGCGTTCGCGGTCCTGTCGGCGCTCGGCATCACGATCGCGCCGGCGGTCTCGCCGAGGACGGCCACCGCGGTCGACTGGGGCACGGACGCTCCGGCGCGCATCTGAGCCAACCCGACACCGTAACCCGCACCACCGACAAAGCCGCCCCACTCGAAGCCTTCGGGCTCGGGTGGGGCGGCTTTTCGTCGTGTCCGCGTCAGGGTCAGATCCGCTCCTGGAGTACGCGCTCTCCACCGGTACACCGCCGGCGCTGCCCTCCTGGGACGCTGCCCGCCTCCGGGCCGGGCTCCCGGGAACCCGCCACCGGCACGGCCGGTGGTCCGCCTCCGGTTCGGGCCGGTAAGCCCCGGGTCTCCAGAGGAACCCACCACACTCTCGCTCGCTGTGGCCACGCTCCGCGTCCTGGTTCGCCTGGTCAGCCCGGGGGCGCGTACCCGGATCGGGCGCTTGGGCCGCTCGCGCTGCCCCGCCTGACACCCACCACGCTACGGCGCCGCAGCCGCCAACGAAAGCGCTCTGAACTGGTTTTTTGTCCCCCGAACGGGTGGCAAAAGGTCGCCGCCGCCGCCGGGGCCCATTGCGGGGCTCCGGATGGGGGGCTTTCGCTGCGCCGGGGCCGGTCAAACCGCCGCGCTGCCGGTGGTTTTCGACAGCCACGTCAGGAGCCGGCGCCCGGTGCGTACCCGGCTACCCGAGCCCTTGCACCGGCGGCACGGCCGCCACGCCTTGCGTGACGGCGACCGGAACCGGCCCGCGCCCTCGCACTTGCGGCAGTCCTTGTACGGCCAGATCCGGCAGGCGATCAGGTAGCCCGCGAGCCACAGCAGGCCGGCGCCGGCGGCCACCACGTAGCCGCTCACCGCGGTACGTTCCCGTGTCGCGGCACCGGATCTTGTCGCGGAGCCGCTACATGGCCCGCGACACGGCCCGACCTGCGGAAACGGTCCAATGTCGCGTGTCGCGGCGACAATCCCGGACCCCCGGAAACGGGCTGAAACGCGGTCCCGCGGGGGTAGGGGTGCCGCGACACGTCAGTCCTCGATCGCATGCTTGGCCTCCGCCGTCTCCAGGGCCGTGCGGCGCATCCCCTTGACGTTCGTCCACTCGCCGCCGGCCTTGACCTTCACGTCCTCGGTCGGCACGTCGTACCGCTTCAGCGACTCCCGGACCATGTCGCCGGTGATTCCGGCGTACGTCTCCGGCGCGAGCTCGGCCAGGCGCTGAGCCAGGACGCCCCACGGCACGCCCGCCTCGCCGGCGCGCCATACCGCGCGGACGTCGGCCAGCATGTCCCGCGCCTTGATCCGCTCGCCGGTCTCGCCGCCGACCACGCCGCCGCGCAGCACCCGCATCCGCTCGACGATCGCCGCCCGGGTCTCCGGGTCCGGGAAGTACGTCCGCCCGGTCTCGCCGTCGCGCCGCAGGCCCTGCATGACGCCCCAACCCTGGTCGTAGCCCGGCCGGAACATCGTCGCGGTGTGGCCCCGCCGGTACGCGCCGGTGCCGAGGATCTGGTCGTTGGACTGCCAGTCCGCCACCGACATGCAGACCCGCACCGAGACCATCTTCGTGATGCCGGTAGGGATGGTGTTGGCGTCCGGGATCTGCGTGGCCAGGACGAAGATGATGCCCATGGCGCGGCCACGGCGCAGCACCCGCTCCAGCTTGTCCGCCACGCCCTTGCGGTTGAGCAGCAGCTCGTGCAGCTCGTCGATCAGGATCAGCACCGGGTGCAGACCGGACCCCGGGCGGGCGGCGATCTCGGGGGTCAGCATGCCGTCCGGGCACTCCCCGGACTGGCGCAGCTTCTTGATCCGGGCGCCGCGGCGCTCACACTCGGCCAGGGCCCAGTCGATGATGGCCTCGCCGATGTCGAACGCCTCGTCGTCGACGCCGCAGGCGTAGTCCGTG
>Ga0315912_10001701_pt1 | contig 25841 bp, 22 predicted proteins | sample VfabasoilMG_FD_204469 | JGI IMG/M metagenome (GOLD analysis project Ga0315912, IMG submission 204469) | Garden soil microbial communities collected in Santa Monica, California, United States - V. faba soil | ecosystem: Environmental > Terrestrial > Soil > Garden | place: USA: California... | reverse complement strand
CCTCACCCTAACCCTCTCCCCGCGGGGGAGAGGGGACCTGCCGAGGGAAGCAGGGAGGTCACGCGTTGATTGACCGGCGTGCCGGATAGACTGGGCGCAGCATCCCGTGGAACCCACCATGACCTCGATTTCCCGCAGGACCCTGATCGGCGCCGGCGCTGCTGCAGTCCTTGGCGCGAGCGCGCAGGTCGCGGCGGCGAAGCGCGAACGCATGGCCATGCCAGGCGCGGATCGGGTCGACCTGACCTCGGATGGCGTCGCGCTCACCGCCGTCGAGTACGCGGCGCTGGTGCAGCGACTCACGACCGCCTCCACGCGCAAGGACGAATACTCGCTCGGGGGCGCGGTCGAGGACCTGGAGCGGCAGTTCGCGGCCCTGCTCGACAAGGAAGCGGCGATCTTCATGCCCAGCGGCACGCTGGCGAACCACCTCGCGGTGCGCGCGCTGGCCGGAACCCGGCGACGCGTGCTCGTGCAGGAGCGCGCGCACCTGTACAACGACAGCGGCGATTGCGCGCAGCAGCTCTCCGGGCTCGCCCTGATGCCACTCGCACCGGGCCGGGCCGCATTCACCTGGGACGAGGTCGAGGCCGAGATCGCGCGCGCCAGCGGCGGCCGCGTCTCGACCGGGATCGGGGCGATCTCGATCGAGTCGCCGGTGCGTCGGCTCGGTCACGCGATGTTCGGGTACGAGGCCATGGCGCGCATCTCGACCGAGGCGCGGCGGCGCGGCATCGGGTTGCACCTCGACGGCGCCCGGCTGTTCGTCGAGGCCGCCTATGCGGAGCGCGATCCGCGCGACTACGCGCGCCTGTTCGACACCGTCTACGTCTCGCTGTGGAAATGCTTCAATGCCGGCAACGGCGCCGTCCTCGCCGGTCCGCGCGCGCTCATCGACGGCATGTTCCACGTGCGCCGGCAGTTCGGCGGCGCCATGCGCAGTGCCTGGCCCGACGCGCTCGTCGCCGGCCACTATGCGAATGGCTACGTCGCCCGCATGCGCGCGGCGGTGGCGATCGCGGAGCAGGCATGGCGGGCGCTGGGCAACGATCCCCGGTTCACCCTGACGCGCGTGCCCGACGGCACGAGCGCGCTCAAGCTCGCGGTGGACGGCGTCGATCCCGAGGCGTACCGGTCGGCACTGGCGCGCCTGGGCGTGGTCGTCGCGCCGGCGAAGGATGGCGCCTACGCCCTGCAGGTGAACGAGACGGTGGCAAGGGTCACGGCGCCGGCGCTCGTGGACCGGTTCCGCAGGGCGATCACCGCGCAGGGGTGACGGCGCGGCGCTCGCTCACGCGCCAGGCGCGACGAGTTCGCAGAACGTCGCCAGGTCGATGTTGCCGCCCGAGACGATCGCGACGATGGGCCCCTCCCCGGCCTGGCCCGTGAGCGCCGCCGCGAGCGGCAACGCACCCGCCCCTTCGGCGATCACGCGCGCCTTCTCGGCCATCAGGCGCAGCGCCTGGCGCGTCTGCTCCAGGCTCACCACGATCACCCCGTCGAGCACGGGCTGCATGCGCTGCCACATGCGCGGGAACACGCTCTTGCCGCCGGCGCCATCGACGAAGCTCGCCTGCCACTCCGGGAACTTCTGCGCGGTGCCGGCCGCGTAGGAGCGCGCCGTCGGCGCGCCGGTCTCGGGCTCGGCGCCGAGGATGCGGATGTCCGGTCGCAGCGCCTTGATCGCCGAGCCGACGCCGGTGACCAGGCCGCCGCCGCCGATACCCGCGATCACGACGCGCGTGTCCGGCGCGTCCTCGAGGATCTCGAGGCCGAGCGTGCCGTGTCCGGCGATGAAGTCGTGGTCGTCGAAGGGATGGATGAAGGTGCCGTCGACGCCCGGATAGGCACGCTCCTCCAGCGCAGTCCATGCACGCGCGTAGGGAATGGGCACGAGCGTTGCGCCGAGCGCCTTCATGCGCTCGATCTTCGAGGCCGGCGCGCTGTCGATCACCACCACCGTGCACGGCACGCCGGCCTTGCGCGCGGCATAGGCGACGCCCTGCCCCGCGTTGCCGGCGCTGATCGTCCACACGCCGCGCGCGCGCTCGGCGTCCGAGAGCAGCGCCACCGCGTTCGCGGCGCCGCGCAGCTTGTACGCGTTGATCGGCTGCAGGTTCTCGAGCTTCAGCCGGATGTCGGGGAAGCCCGGGCCCAGTTCCAGGCGCACCAGGGGCGTGCGCACGATGGTTCCCGCGATCCGCGCGCGGGCCTGCTCGATCTCGGACAGGGTGATCGGACGCACATCGGCCAGCGGGGACGATTCCATGCGTGTGCAGTTTCCGGGCGGGGACGCCTCGATCCTAGCATTCGCCTGGACGTCCTCCGGGAGCCGCCGGCGTCACCGCCGCGCCGACGCCTTGGACGATCCCGGCTCGCCTCCGTCGGCGGCCCGGCGCCGATGCGTGATCCGGAAACGTAGAATCGGGGGACGACGCAGCCGCAGGGACCGTTCCATGTCGGAGATCACCGAACTGCTGGCGGGAGGCGATGCGCGCGAGGGGCCGGACCTGGCCGCGGTGTTCGCGCGCCTCTACGGCGACCTCAAGCGCCTGGCCGAGGTACGCGCGGCCGAACTGGCGCCCGAGGAGACGCTCTCGGCGACGGGACTGGTGCACGAGTTGTTCCTGAAGTTCTCCGGCGCCGAGCAGCTCTCGATCCAGAACCGCGCGCACTTCTTCGCCTGCGCGGCGCGCGCGATGCGCCAGATCGTCATCGACCGCAGCCGCAGCCTGCATGCCGGCAAGCGCGGCGACGGCTTCGATCGCGTCGCGCTCGAACAGGCCGAGCTGTGGACCGATCCGGTGGACCTGCTCGAACTCGATCGCGCCCTGGTCGACGTCGGCCGCATCGATCCGGCGCTGTGCGAACTGGTGGAACTGCGCTATTTCGCGGGCCTGCCGATGCCGCGCATCGCGGAACTGCGCGGCGTCTCGCTGCGCACCGCGATGCGCGACTGGGAGCGCGCGAGGACCCTGTTGCGTGCGCGGCTGTCGATCCATGGACGATGAGGAACTGCGGGTCTGGCGCGAAGCCGACCGCTGGTACACGGCCTGGCTGGAACAGGCCGAAGCGGATCGCGCGCCATGGCTCGCCGGACAGGACATCCCGCCCGACGTCCGGCGCGTGCTCGCGACGCTGGTCTCGGCACACGCGGCCGGCGAGCTCGCCCTGCCCGCGATGCCGCCGGAGGCCGTGGACGGCGAACCCTCGCCACCGCGCAACACGCTGGCCGGACGGCGGGTCGGGGCCTGGCTGCTGCTCGAGGAGATCGGCCGCGGCGGCATGTCGGTCGTGTACCGGGCGAAGCGCGACGATGCGGACTCCGGGCAGGTCGCCGCGGTCAAGCTGCTGAGCCTCGGTGCCCTGGGCGCGTCCGGCGGCGTCCGTTTCGAAACGGAGCGGCGACTGCTCGCGCGCCTGCGGCATCCGCACATCGCGACGCTGGTCGATGGCGGCTTCGCCGAGGATGGCACCCCCTACCTCGCCATGTCGCTGGTCGACGGCGAATCGCTCACGGTGCATTGCGAGCGCCGGGCGCTGGATTGGCGGGCCCGGGTCGGGCTGCTGGTCCAGGTCTGCGATGCGGTCGCGCACGCGCACCAGAACCTCGTCGTGCACCGGGACCTCAAGCCCTCGAACATCCTGGTCACGGCGCAGGGCGTGCCGGTGCTGCTGGACTTCGGCATCGCGAAGCTGCTCGACGACACCTCCTCGGACACGCGCACGGGCATGCGCGCGCTCACGCCGGGCTATGCCGCGCCCGAGCAGGTCGTGGGCGGACCGATCACCACGGCGACCGACGTGCATGCCCTGGGCGTGATCCTGCGCCGATTGTGCGCCGGCACCGGCGCCTTGCCCGCCGACCTGGACGCCGTCGTCGCGATGGCCACGCGCGCCGAGCCCGAACGCCGGTATCCCGACGCGCGCGCGCTCGGCGAGGACCTCGTCGCCCTGCTGCAGCAGCGCCCGGTGCGCGCCGCGCCCGACAGCGCCGGCTACCGTCTGCGCGCGTTCCTGCGCCGGCGTCGCGGACTGGTGGTCGCGTGTGCGGGCGTGGTGGCCGCGCTGCTCGGCGGACTCGGTCTCGCCGTGTGGCAGGCCGGGATCGCCTCCCGCCAGGCCGCGGAAGCCGCGCGACAGGGCGAGCGGGCACGGGCCGCGCGCGACTTCCTGTTCACCATGATCGCGGCCGGCGACGGCGAACGCAGCGAAGCCGTGGACCCGCCCGTGTCGGAAGTGGTGGCGCGCGGTGCCGCGGCGCTGCAGGACGCGCCGCCAGCCGATCCCGAACTCCACGCGGAAATGGCGACGCTGCTCGGCCACATCGACACCAATACCGGCCAGTACGATCGTGCTGCCGGACTGCTCGAGGCCGCACTGGCGAGCGCCCGCCGCGCCGACGATCCGGCGCTGGTCGCGAACGTGCGCGTGCGCCAGGGCCTGCTCGCCAATGCGCTGGGCGAACCGGCGCGCGCGCTGGCGCTGTTCGAGGAGGCGATCGCCACCGCCGAAGCACAAGCCGGCGCCGGGCGCGAAGCGCTGCTCGCGACGGCGCTGCCGGGCTGGTCGTACGCGATGAGCAACCTCGGCAAGGACAAGCAGGCGCACGATCGCCTGCAGGCCCTGCTCGCGGACACGACGCGCGTGACGCGGACGGAAACCCGCGAGGCGCTGCTGATCGCCCAAGCCTCCGTGGCCAGCGATCCGGCGGACCGCCTCGCACTGCTCGAGCAGGTGCGCCAGCATTACGCTACCCATGCCACGACGCCGCTCGATCGGCTGAACCTGGCCATCATGCTGGGCAACACGCTCGGCCAGCTCCGCCGTTTTCCCGACGCGATCACCCAGCTCGAGGCCGCCGTGGCGCAGGCCGACCGCGTCTACCCGGGCAATTCGACGCGCCGCGCGCGCGTGTACAACAATCTCGGCATCGTCTACGCGGGCGGCTCCCGCATGGGCGACGCGAACCGGGCCTACGGGATCGCCGAAGGCATCCATCGCGCCGTGGGCGACGAGCGCTCGCCGGCCTTCGCCTCGCTCCTGCACAACCGCGGCGTGCTGCTGCGCGACCTGGGCGACGCGGAAACGGGCGTGCCGCTGATCGAGCAGGCGCACGCGCTGGCGCTGGCGCAGTTCGGCCCGGAAGACCGGCGCACGGTGATCGCGCTGCGCAACCTCGCGTACGCGCGCGCGGAGGCCGGCCGCGATCCGCGCGCCGAACGGGACTGGCAACAGGCGCACCGGTCGGCATCCGCGCTGATCGCGCGAGACCGGTACGACGTGCTGCTGGTCGGCGCGCACGTCGCCTCGCAACTGGGCGATGCGCGCGCGGCACGCGAGCGCTCGGATTCGGCGCGCACGCTCGCCGAGTCGGGGCAGTTTCCCGTGTCCATGCCGCAGCGGATCCGCTCGCACACCATCGAGGCCGTCGCCCGATCGCTCGCCGGCGATGCGGTCGGTGCCCTCGCGCTGTTCGAGCGCGCGGACGCCGAAGCACGGGCCGACCCGGAGGAATCGTGGAGCGCGCGTTGGCGCAACCACGTCGCGCTCGCGACGCACCTGGCGCGCCACGCGCGCACCGACGCGGCGCGGGAGCACGCCGCGCACGCCCTCGCGCTGCTCGAGGCGCGCGGACCGGGGCTGGATTCCAGGCTGCGACGCGACCTGCGCGCACTCGCGGGGACAGGCGCGACGAAGTAGGGATGTCCCGGACGGCGCCACCCCGAGCCGGCCCGGGATCGGACCTGCATTCCATTTAGTACGGATAATCCGGCGAGAACGTGCCGGATATCGATTCCGCCTTTTACGTAAATCACGTACGGATCGTGCCAAATCCCGTATCGCGCACTTTCTGCGGGAAATCTGCGGGAAATCATTGCATCGGCGACGTGCCTCGCGCATATTCCGCGGCATTCGCGATCGCATTATCGATCATTTAGTGGATGGCACCCGACACGATCGGGAGGCCTCCTAAGCAGATGGGAGTCCGTCGTATGCCGCAGGTGGCCGCGTGCACGTATTCGTTCCTCCTCCTCGCCGCCGTCCTCGTGCCGGGCGCGGTGCGCTCCGCGCCGGTCGCGCCGCTGGCGCCCGACGACGCAGTCGGCACGCGGGAGAGCCAGCCGGCGTGCCCGCGCTTCCGATGGTCCGCCCCGGACGGGGACTACGCCGTCTCGATCACCGTCCACCGCATGGACGAGCGCACGGGGACGGTGGATGCCACGCCCGTCCTGTCCACGACGCGCCCCGCGCGCGAGCGCGCGTGGACACCCGAAACGGGTCGATGCCTGGGGCCCGGTGCATACGCCTGGACCGTGCGTGATGCGCGCGGCCCGGTCGCGTCCGTCCCCGCGCCCTTCCAGGTGTCGGGACTGCCCGACGACGCCGAGCTGCGCGCGGCGATGGCGGTGATCGAACGCCACCTCGAGGGAACCTCGGTGCCGGATTCCGGTGCATCGTCGTCGACACCGGCCTCGGCTCCGGTCGCGGCGAAGGCGCTGGGCGATGCGACGGCGATCGTGGGCCTGGTGCCCGACGCCACCGGCAGCACGCGCGGCGTGCATGGCGTGGTGGCGTCCGCCGACGGCGCGGGCGTGCTCGCGGAGAATACGAATCCCGCCGGCTACGACCTGCAGCTCGCCGGCACCGTCCCGGCGCTGGTGAGCGAGCGCGAGTGGCGGCTGGCTTCGGGCACGGCGCAATCGGTGGACTTCACGAATCCGGCCGGCGCGATGACGCTCAAGGTGCAGGGCGTCAACGTGGTCACCACCGCGACGGACCAGGACACTACCTATGCAGCCGGCAACCAGCTCTCGCTCGCGGTCAACTCCAACACCTTCAACGTGCTCGAGGGCCCCGGTTCGGGACTCGACGCCGACACGCTCGACGGCCTGAACGCCGCCGAGATCGGCGGCAACGGGCACGACCACATCGGCCAGGTCTGGACCGGCAACGTCGCGGCCGGACTGACCGTGAGCAACGCGAACGCGTCGGGAAGCGGACTGCTCGGCAGCAACACCAGCGCGAGCGGTTTCAACTACGGTGTCCGCGGCACGGCCACCTCGATCAACGGCCGCGGCGTGCTCGGCGAGGCGCTCGCGAGCACCGGCGGTGCCTACGGCGTGTTCGGCGTGAGCGCATCGACGAGCGGCCATGGCGTGAGCGGCCGCTCCGACGCGCTCACCGGCAACGGCTTCGGCGTGTTCGGCCGCGGACGCTCGCCCACCGGTGCGGGCGGCATGTTCGTCAACGACGGCGGCGGACTGCTGATCGCCGCGGACGATGCCGCGGCGCCCAACCTGGCCGCGCTCGAGTTCTCGGTCGACAACGACGGCAACGTCGTCGCGGAATCCTACGCGGGCAACGGCGCGGCCCTGACCGGACTGTCCGAGAGCCTGTTCGGCAACTTCGGCGGCGATGGCAGCAACGGCGCCCGGATCGTCGCCGGAACCGAGTCCGTGGCGCTGCGCGCGCAGTACACGACGCTCACCCTCAATGCGGGATCGCTGCTGCAGACCAGCTCGGCGGACGGCCGCGCGTACATCGCCGTCCAGGGCCTGTGCTCGATCCGCGGCACCATCAGCGGCCGGGGCCGCGGCGCGCCCGGCGCCCAGGGATTCAGCTTCACCTTCCCGGGCCAGCCCGGGCGCAGTGCGCTGAATCGCCCGGAACGTCCCCAGGTGCCCGGCTGCGTGTCGGGTGCCGGTGGCGGTGGCGGCACCGCGGTGGACATCGTCGGGGGCAACGGCGGCGGCGCGGAAGGCGATGGCGGCGCAGACAGCCTGCCCGCGGAGTCCTCGACCTGGAAGCGCATCGGCCTGTCCGGAGGATCCCTGGGGACGCGGACCGGGGACACGCGCACCGACGGATTCGCCGGCCTGCTCGCCTGCCCGGGTGCCGGCGGCGGCAGCGGGGGGGCGGCCAACGCGAACAGCTCGGGCAGCACGAATGCCGGCGGCAACGGCGGCGCCGGCGGGGCCGTGATTTACCTCGAGTGCGGTTCGCTCGAACTGACGTCCGGCGGCACGCTCGACGCCCGCGGGGCGAACGGCAGCCCGGGCACGTGCAGCGGCACCGAATGCGCGACCCAGGATGGCGGCGGTGGCGGCGGCGGTGGTGGCGGCGGCGTGGTCCTGGTCCGCACCCGCTCGGTGATCGATGCGTCCGGGCAGATCCTGGTCACCGGCGGCAGCGGCGGTGCGAGCGCCGGGTTTGCGTCGGTGTCGGGCGGCGCGGGCGCCACGGGCTACGCCGATGTCGTGATCGTGCGTTGAACGCGATGCGCGCGTGCCGTCGAATATTCACGCGCGGCGTGATCGGCGTGCTGGCATGCACGGGCGCTTCCTGGGCAGGGGCGGAGCCCTGCACGGTGCCGGGCACGCATGGATCGATCCAGGCCGCCATCGACAATGCCGGTTGCGATCCGATCCAGCTCCAGGCGGGCGACTACCTGGAGTCCCCGGTGATCGATCGCGACCTGACGCTGGTCGGCGCCGGCCCCGCGGCGACCACGATCCGTGGCCAGGTCACGGCCGAAGGCGCCGGCGTGCTCGCCTTCGTCGATGCCCTGCAAGTCGTGAGCGGATGCCCCGGTCCGGCGCTGCAGGCGCGCGGCGGCGCCACCTTGAACGGCGACGGTCTGCAGGTGGCGAGGAGCGCCAGCGCGGGCTGCAACGGCGCCGCGGGGATCTTCACCGACGGCTTCGAGTGAGCCGTGCCAGGCATGGTCGCCGCCTCGCCTGCCCAGTGGCTCGCGGCGGAACGCCGACCGTGATCCAGCGCAGATCCGCGGGAACCCGCGGTGGTCAGGGTTCCTCGATCGCGTAGCCCTTCGCTCGCATCGCCTCGAGCAGGCCCGTGGGACGCAGCAGCTGGCCCATGGACAGGATGGCGAACGTCGAGGCGTTCTTCGCCAGCGCCGCCTCGGCCTCGTCCATCCACAGTTTCTCGACGCGCGGCTTGAGGTCGTCCATGCCGCGATCCTGCACCGCGTTCGCCTGCAGGAACGCGTTCTCGCACGCGATGCGCTGGTCGACGTAGGGCAGTTCGCGCAGCGCGGCGATGTCGCCGTAGCTCCACGCGTTCGCGCGCGCCTTGATCGATTCGAGGTCGGTCTCGATGCGCTCGATGGTCTGGCGCAGGCAGGGCACGTCGTCCAGCGCGGCGCGCTTGAAATCGCGCACGGCGTCGCGCGGCTTGGCGATCTTGAGTTCGAGCTGCGGTTGCGAGGTGGCCACGTTGCGCTTCTTCGCCGCCTTCTTCACCACCGGCGTCACCACGTCCTTCTGCGCCAGCCCGTTCTTCTCCAGCGCCGCCTCGAACAGCTCCTGCGCCGCGAACAGCGGCCGCCACTTCTCGACCGAGCGGTTGTTCGGCAGGTACTTCCGCTTCAGCACCTGCCAGCGGGCGTAGAGATCGGCGGGGATGACCTCGGACAGCATCCGGTCGCCGGGATTCTCGCGCGCACCCATGACGGACGGGAGCAGGAACACGCCCGCGAGGAAGCCGCCATCGATCGAGATGTCGACCGTGGGTCCGAGGATCACCTGCTGGGACTCCCCGATCGTCGCCTCCACGTCGCGCGCGATCCAGTCCATGCGCTTGGGCAATGGATTCAGCGTGCCGAGGATCCACAGCACGTGGTCGTCCTTGGACACGCGCCACAGGCCGGGACCGGGCTGCGCGCCGGTCACCACGACGGTCTCGAGCACCTGGGTGGGCGCGTCGGCGGGCACCTCGGACGCGCCCTCCGCGAGCACGTCGCCCGCGAGCACCAGGAACAGCGACAACGTCGTTCTCGAGGGGATGCGCATCATCACCGTCCTTCGTGGCAGGGTCCGCAGGCTACCCGAGGCCGGGCGGATGCGAATGGGTACAAAGTGATGGGTCGGTGCGCGCGATCGCGCCGCGCAGGGCCGTGCCGGTCTCGGGCGGCGAGGTCACGCGCGCCGCGCCGCGTCGAGGTCGGACCGCGCCATCGCCGCGACGCGCGGAAGGCGAGGCCGATCCGATCGCGGGGCTGAACGACGCGAAGCGCGTCGTTCATTTTCGTCGTCCGGTTCAGTTTCGAGTCACCGCGACGGGCAGAAGGTAACGCCACGATCCGCGACCGCCCCTGGGCGCAACCGTGGGATCCACAGGGCCGATGCCCTTGCGCGGAACCGCCACGTCGCGGTTCGCATCCCTCCACCCCGGACAGGAGCACGCCATGCTGTATTACGCGTTGGTATTCCTCGTCGTCGCCCTGATCGCCGCAGCGCTCGGCTTCGGCGGCATCGCAGGGGCAGCCACCGGCATCGCCAAGGTGCTGTTCCTGGTCTTCCTCGTGCTGTTCATCGCCTCGCTGCTGTTCGGCGGACTGCGCAGGAGCTAGTCGCCACCGCATCGAATCCGGCGGCGCCCTCGCCGTCCGGATGCCACATCCACAGAACGGGAGTACACGCATGAACAAGATCCTCAACAAGCTCGCACTCGCCGCCGGCATCGCGCTGGCGCTCGGCACCACCGGCTTCGCCTTCGCGTCCGAACCGGCACAGAAGGAAACGCTGTCGCAGGACCTGTCCGACGCGCGCCGCGAGGTGCAGATCTGGACCAGCTACGCGATCAACCCGCACCTGAAGGCGCTCGACCTCAAGGTCGAGGTCAAGGGCGAGAAGGCCACGCTGCAGGGCACCGTGGACAGCGGCGCGGCCAAGGACCTCGCCGAGGAGATCGCGCTGAACGTGGATGGCGTAAGCAAGGTGGACAACCGCATCGCGGTCGTCGCCGGTTACGAGCCGCCCAAGCGCGACGCCACGGTGCGCGCCTACGGCGACAAGGTGGACGATGCCACCATCACCGCCTCGGTCAAGTCCAAGCTCACCTGGAACACGAACACCGATGCGCTGGACATCGGCGTGAAGACCCAGGACGGCACGGTGATCCTCACGGGCACGGCGGCGACCGCCGCGGAGAAGGACCTTGCCGGCCGGATCGCGCGCAGCACCTCGGGTGCACGCGGCCTCGACAACCGCATCGTCGTGGGCGAGAAGCCGACGGCCAATGCCAAGGACGCGCCGGATGCGGGCAAGTCCACGATCGCCGCGAAGACGCCGGCCAAGCCGGCCGCGCCGGTCTCGGACTCGTGGATCACCGCGAAGGTGAAGTCCACCTACCTGCTGACCAGCGACGTGGACGGACTCGAGATCACCGTCACCACCGACCAGGGCGTGGTGAAACTCGTGGGCGACGTGGATTCGGCGAACGAGCGCGCCCGCGCGGTCGAACTCGCGCAGAACATCCGCGGGGTCCGCAAGGTCGACGCGAGCGGCGTCAAGATCCGCTGATCCGACCCGGAGCGTTGCGCGTGGGGCCCGGCGAACGCCGGGCCCTGCGCGTTCGCGGCTGGACCGAATCCGTCAGCGCCGCATGCGCGCGGCGAGCGTGTACTCGTTCCACCAGTAGCCCAGGAACGAGCGCAGCACGCCGCGATCGAGGTCGGGCTCGCCGCCCTCGGCCAAGCGCCTCAACTGGTGGTAGTACCAGCCGGTGGAGCCCAGCACGTTGACCACGCGCATCAGCAGCATCGGGCTGGTGGGCGAGCGCCAGCCGCTCGCGGCCAGGCGCAGCGCGCGCTCGGGCGCCGGCAGCGCCGGCAGCGAACCGTCCAGCAACGCGGGGATCGCCTGGGGATGCGTGCAGAACGGGCGCGCCACGCCGATCACGTCGCAGTTGCCGTCGGCGAGCGCGCCATCCATCGCGGCACGCGAGCGGAAGCCGCCCGTCACCATCAGCGGCATGCGTGCGACCTTGCGGATCGCCTCGGCATAACCGAGGAAGTACGCCTCGCGCTGGCGCGTGCTCTCGCGCACGGGCTCCGCGCTGCCGGCCACGCCCTCGAAGCCGAGCAGGCGCGGCTGCTCGTAGTTGCCGCCGGAGATCTCGAGCAGGTCGACCGTCTCGGGATTGAGCAGCGCCACCACGCCCAGGCAGTCCTCGTGCGAGAAGCCGCCCTTGCGGAAATCGTCGGAGTTGAGCTTCACGCCGACGGGGAAGTCGGCGCCGACCGCACGTCGTACGGCACGCACCGCTTCTATCAGGAATCGCGCGCGATTGGCGAGCGATCCACCCCACGCGTCCTCGCGCCGGTTCGAGAACGGCGAGAGGAAGGCGCTGAGCAGGTAGCCGTGCGCGCCGTGCACCTGCACGCCGGTGAAGCCGCTCTCGCGCGCGATCACCGCGACGCGCGCGAAGCGGTCGATGAGGTCCAGGATCTCCGTCTCGGTGAGCGCGCGCGGCCTGGCGTAGTTGCCCATCAGGTCGAGGCCGACGGCGGACGGCGCGACCGGGCGCCGCGTCACGTGCCGCGGCGATTGCCGGCCCGCATGCGAGACCTGCATCCACAGCTGCGACCCGTTCGCGGTACCCGTCTCGGCCCAGCGCCGGAGCGACGCGCGCGCCTCGGGCGAGACCGACGTCGCATGCGTGACGTCGATCGCCACGTTGCCCGGGCGCTCGAGGATGTGGCGGTCGATCATCACGTTGCCGCTCAGGTGCAGGCCCGCGCCCGTGTCCGCCCAGCGCCGGTACAGGCGCACGTGCCGCTCGCTCGCGCGCAGCGCGTCGTCCGCGATGCCCTCGGTCATCGCGGCCTTCGCCAGGCGGTTGGGCAGGGTGACGCCGCAGGGCAGGCGCAGGGGATCGGTCAGCACGGGCATGGACGTGTCGCCTGGGAATGCAGGCGTGAGCTTACCCGTCCCCGTCGCGCGAGGTCCGGTTGCGCGCGCGTATGGCGGTCACGACGCCGGCGCACGCCGGTAATGGAACAGCGTGCGACCCTCGCTCGATACGGTGCGCTGGTCGACGATGCGGGCATGCGACTCGAGCGCCGCCTGGAAATGCGCCTGCGTATAGTCGGGAAAGACGTCGTCGCGCAGCGCGAGCATGCGACGCACGGTGGTGTCGTCCTTGTGCACGAACTCGATCACGCCCTCGGGCGCCAGGTCGACCAGGCGCCGCACGGCCTGCGCGATGGGCACGTTGCGGCCGATCACGATGTGGTGGATCACCGCCAGGGCGATGAGGAAATCGAACCGCGCACGCTGCGCGAAGGACTCGCGCTCGGCGTCGCGCCAACCCTGGGCGGGGCTGGCATTGACCGCATCGAGCACGAGCGGGAGGAAATCCAGCCCGGCGGACCGCGAGCGCGCGAAGGCGAGGTCCGCGGTCTCGGGATCGGCCTCGGCACCGACCACGCGCGTGGCGCCCGCCGAGAGCGCGACGTCGGCGTAGTCGCCGGTGTTGCAGCCCAGGTCCAGGACCAGCGCGCGCGGTCGTGCCGACACCGCCGAGGCGACGAATGCCCGCTTCGCGTCCCGCTCCCCGGCACCGTAGGTGTTGTCCTGCGCGTAGCCGGTCCAGTTCGTGCGCTGGTCGCGCGGTGACAGCGACAGTACCCACGCGCGCATGCCCTCGAGCATCCGCATGAGCGACTGCCGTGGCAGCGGACGCAGGCGACTGCGTGGCGGAACCTGCGTCGGATCCCGCCGCGCCCTCGATTCCAGCCACGCCGGCAGCACCAGGTTCACCAGGGTGCGCGGCGACAGGCAGTCGCGCACGCGCAGCAGGCGCACGAACGAGGGCGCCGCGATGCCCTCCAGGCCACCCCGGTACCACGCGTGGTAGGGAATGCCGAACCTGGCGCTGAACAGCAGCGGACAGAGGAACTGGTCGCAGAATTGCCGATGCCCGGACCAGTACTCGCCCTCCTCGTAGCGGTCGATCGAGAGCAGGTCGATGAAGGTCGGGCGCGTCCCCCGGAACTGGATGTTGTACGCCGACGCATCGCGCAGCGTGTAGCCCTCGCGCAGCAGGTCCAGGTGCAGGTCGAGCTGCAGCACCGCCGCCGCGCGCAGGGCGGCAAACGGCCACTCGTAGGGGTGCGACACGAACGGAATGCGCTCGTGCTCGAGCACGAGCGCACCGGGCGGCTGCGATCCGGCGATATCGCCATCGGGCAATGGTCGGGTACCCACGAGGCGGCCATCGGCCATGAGCCGCCGGACCACGGGGGATTCGAGCATCGCGCGCACGCGTGCGGCCGATTCCGCGGCAACCACGCGCAGCACGCGTTCGCCCAGGCGATGGACGCGGCCACGCGGATCCCGGTACGACCCCGCGACCTCGTGCATCTGCCCCTCGCCGACGCCGCTATCGTCCCGGGGCATCGTCGTCGGTGCGCGTCACCGGGCTGGGCGGATCCTGGCGACGCGAGAAGAACGCACGCACGCGCTGCCAGTAGCCCACGATGCCGGCGGATGCGACCGCGAGCGCCGCGATCAGGCTCTGCACCAGCACGCTGCCGGTGCCCGGATCGAGATAGGCGTGCGCCGTGGCCGGCACCAGCGCCAGCCCTGCGACGAGTGCCGTCGCTGGAAATCGAAATCGCATGGATCGCCTCCAGGGCACCGGTCCAGCCGATGATCCGCCAGTATAGCGAGCGCTGCCGCCGCGCCCGCGGCCCGGACCTGGCGGACGCGCGGCCCCACCTGCGGGGCCGTGCATCGACCCGGCCCGTGGCGCACGGGCAACCCATCACGTTCCCTTTCGCCACGCGACGCTACCATCGCGGCATGCGAGATCCGAATCTTCCCGTCCCGGCCGATGCGGGCATCGCGCGCGCCACCGCGAGTCGCTCGGGCGCCTGGCGTGTCTGGCGCGCGCGCACGCTGTGCCTGCTCGCCGGGCTGTCCTCGCTGCAGCCGATGGCGCTCCCGGCCTCGTCGTGGACGCAATGGGGCGCGAACGCCACGCACGACAATTCGAGCGACGCGGTGGCGCAGGAACCGGCGGTGATCGTCGCCGAGTCGCAGGTCGATCCGCACGTCGGGATCGAGACCTCGAACGGCGCCTTTTCCCTGCTCGTGCACTACCAGGCGCCCATCGTCGATGGCGATGCCGTGTTCATGACCTACAAGGACGGCACCTACACCACCGCGCCCAACCGCAACTCGCAGGTCTGGAGCGTGCAGCGCCTGCGCCTGGAGGGCGACGCGCTGGCCCTGCAATGGCGCGTGGCGAGCGACTGGAAGCCGGTGCCGTACGCGATGTCGTCGTGGGAGCCGGTATTCCACCCGGCGCTGGGCGGAGCGGTGCTGTACGTGCCGGGGTTCGGCGGCAGCGTGCTTAGGCTCGATCGCGCCAGCGGCGCGCTGCTCGGACGCATCGCGCCGTTCGGGGAGCCGCTCGATCCGGACATGTTCACCACCGGCCCGCTGACCGTGGGTCCGGGCGGCGATCTCTACTACAACGTGACGAAATTCGCGCCGACCTCGCCGCAGCAGAACGACGTCGCCGGCGCCTGGCTCGTGCACGTGTCGCCCGACGGTGCGATCGCGACCGCCACCTACGCGAGCCTGGTACCGAGTGCGCCCGCGAGCACCGCGCAGTGCCTGACGCAATACATCGGCGCCGCCCTGCCCTGGCCGCCGCCGCCGCCCGCGGCGCCCGCGACGGTGACCTGCGGCAGCCAGCGCCCGGGCGTGAACATCGGGCCCGCGCTCGCGCCCGACGGCACGATCTACACCATCAGCCGCGCGCACTTCAGCGACCGCTGGGGCTATCTCGTGGCCGTGAAACCCGACCTGACGCCGAAGTGGCAGGCCTCGCTGCGCGATCGGCTGAATGATGGGTGCAACGTGCTCATTCCGCCGAACGGCGCCGCGGGCGGTTGCCGGATCGGTGCAGCGACGGGCATCGATCCTTCGGACGGCACGGCCGGCGCGGGGCGCGTGCTCGACCTTTCCAGTTCGACGCCCGCCGTGACGCCCGACGGCACCGTCATGTTCGGCGCGTACACGCGCTACAACTACTCCGCCGGGCACCTGATGCACTTCTCGGCGACTGGCGACTACCTGGGCGCCTATCGGTTCGGCTGGGACCTCACGCCGGCGTTCGACCGCCACGACGGCACGTGGTCGGTGATCATCAAGGACAACCGCTACGCGGCCGGGTCGTACTGCGACGATCCCACGTGGTGTCCGGCGAATCGCGCGACCGTCACGCCGTCCGACCCCGAGCGCTACCTGCTGGTCCGGCTCGATGCGGACCTGCAGGTCGAATGGCAGTACGAGAGCACCGAGACCAAGAGCTGCATGCGGCTGCCCGACGGCACGCTGAGCTGCCAGGAAGACCACCCCTACGGCTTCGAGTGGTGCATCAACGCGGTCGCGGTGGACGCCGCCGGCACCACGTTCGCGAACAGCGAGGACGGTCGCCTGTATGCGATCGACCGCGCGGGCGTGAAGGTCGCCGATCCGTTCCTCCAACTCGCCCTGGGCGCCGCGTACACGCCGCTTTCGATCGGCCCGAACGGCCTGGTCTACACGCAGAACTACGGGCGCATGTTCGTGCTGGGCGCGCGCATGAACGCGATCCACGCCGACGGCTTCGAGTAGCCCGCTTTCCGCCCGATCCGACAGTCGGGAACAGCCGACTGCGGTACGATGCACGTGCGGGACGGCAGGGATGCACGGCCAGCCCCGCGCCGGCGCGTCGACCCGACGTGCCCCGACCGTCTCGAGGAGGCAACTGCCATGGGTGTCCTGCGGATCGACAATGCACGCTATTTCGGCTATCGCGCCCAGCGCAGCGCCGCCGGCGAGGTGAGGCGCAAGTACTTCCCCATGCCGATCACCGGCCCGGGCAAGCGCGGCCGCCGGATCGCGCCCGCCGCCGAGGCCCGCATCCGCGCGAAGGCCGTCGCGTTCGACCGCGAACTGGAGGCCTGGCAGGGCGGGATCAAGGCCGAGCAGGTGCGCCAGGCCAGGCCGGTGCGCTCGGGCAATACCAGCGGCGTCAGCGGCATCAGCTACCGCCCGACGTACAAGGAGATGAAGCGCGGGCGTGCCTACGTCTATCCCGTGTTCGCCGTGGGCTCGCTCAAGCCCGACGGTCGCGCGCTCACGCGCCGCTTCCGCATCCGCGAGGGCGAGGAACGCGCGGCCTGGCGTGCCGCCTGCGCGTGCCTGGCCGAGGCGAAGGGCATTTCCCCCGCGCCGCTGTACCGGCGCTTCCCCGCCGATGCTTTGGCGGCAGCGAAGAAGCGCGCGGCCCCGAAGAAGCGGGCAGCCGCCAAGCCCAAGGTGGCGGCGAAGCCGGCCAAGCGCAAGGCCGGGAAGTAGCCCCGACCACGGAACTCGTCGCCCCCGCGAAGGCGGGGGCCCAGTGACTTTGCCCTGATCTCACGGCAGTCCGGAAGTCGCTGGGCTGCCGCCTTCGCGGGAGCGACGGAACGATTGCTCGCCCACTCGAGGGGCGTGCGATCTCTCCTCCCGCCTGCACCGATGCGCCGGAAGTCACGCAAGACTTCCGGCCCTGGCATCGCCGGTTCCCACGCGCGATGCTGCGCGCTGGGGACATCCGCTACCGGGGCCACATCGTGCGTATCGAGATCGAATCTGTCGGCAAGCGCTATCGCGCCGACGCGTGGGCGCTGCGCGAGGTCACCCTCACGCTGGGCACCGGCGTCATCGGGCTGCTCGGGCCCAACGGCGCGGGCAAGTCCTCGCTGATGAACATCCTCGCCACCATCACGCGGCCCACGACCGGGCGCGTGCTGGTGGACGGCGTCGACAGCACGCGCACGCCCGACGTCATGCGCCGCGTGCTGGGCTACCTGCCGCAGGACTTCGGCGTCTATCCCAGCCTGAGCGCACGCGAATTCCTGCGCTACCTCGCCGCGGTCAAGGGCGTGCCGGCGAAGCCGGCCGAGAGGCGCATCGAGGAACTGCTCGACCTGCTCAACCTCACGCACGCGGCCGACCGACCGCTCGGCGGCTACTCGGGCGGCATGCGCCAGCGCGTGGGCATCGCGCAGGCGCTGCTCAACGATCCCGCGGTGCTCATCGTGGACGAGCCCACCGTCGGTCTCGATCCCGAGGAGCGCCTTCGCTTCCGGCACCTGATCACGGACCTGTCGGGCGACCGCGTCGTGATCCTCTCCACGCACATCGTCTCCGACCTCGAGGCCACGGCCAGCCGCATCGCGCTGATCGAGCAGGGCCGGTTGCTGCGCGTGGATACGCCCGAGGCGCTGATGCAGGGCGCCGAGGGACGCGTATGGGACTGGCTCGTGCCCGTGGACGCGTTGCCCGAGGTGCGCCAGCGCCATCGCATCGCGAGCACGCTGCGCCGGTCCGACGGCATCCAGGTGCGCGTGATCGCCGAGCGCGCGCCCTCGCCCGATGCGGTCGCGCGCAGCGCCTCGCTCGAGGACGCGTACCTCGTGGCGAAGGGCCTGGCGGCGGCCGCGCCGGCATGAACGCCATCCTCGCCGCCGCGCGCGCCGACCTGCTCGAGCGCGTGCGCAGCTTCCGCTTCCTCGCCGTGCTGATGGCGACCGTCGCGATGGGCATGCTGATGCTGCCCACGCAGGACGCGGGCTACGTCGTGCTGCAGGTCGGCCAGGGCCGCGGCATCTACAACTCGGCCTGGGTGGGCCTGGTGTTCGGCGTGGTCGGCGCGGTGGTGCTGCCGCTGTTCGGGTTCTTCATCATCAAGGACGCGCTCGCGCGCGACCGCATGACGCGCGTGGGGCTGATGCTCGCGGCCACGCCGATATCGCGCTTCGGGTACCTGGGCGCGAAGCTGCTCAGCAACATGGGCGTGTTCTGCGCCATCCTCGCGGTGTCCTCGGTCGTCGCGGTGGGCATGCAGTTCTGGCGCGCGGAAGACACCGCGCTGCATCCGCTCGACCTGCTCGTGCACCTGTGGGTGGTGCCCCTGCCCGTGCTGCTCGCCACCTCCGCGCTCGCGCTCGTGTTCGAGTGCACGCCGGGACTGCGCGGCGCGTTCGGCAACGTGGTGTTCTTCTTCCTCTGGGCCGGCGTGTTCGGCCCGGGCATGGACGGCATGACCGGCAAGGACGAGGGCCGCGTGGTGGTGCGCGGCTCGGATTTCTACGGCATCTCCGCGCCGCTCGCCGACTTCGAGGACCATCTCGACGTGTTCAGGCCCGGGCACGAAGGCGGCCTGTCGATCGGCGCGAACATCGGTGCCAAGCCGCCCACGCCGGTGCCGTGGCCCGGCATCGCGGACGATGCGCGCTGGCTGATGGAACGACTCGCCTGGAGCGTGGCCTTCGTGCCGCTGCTGCTGCTCGCCGGCGTGTTCTTCGATCGGTTCGATCCCGCACGCGGGCGGCGCGCCGCGGCCCAGCGACCGGCGGCCGCGACCGGCGCCGAGGCGACCGCGACGCCCGAGGCGAGCCCCTGGCGCACGCTCACGCCGTTGCCGCGCACCGACCCGGGCTGGCGCCCGCTCACGCAGCTCGTCGCCGAGCTCACGCTGCTGCTGTGGCGCAAGCCGTTGTGGTGGTACGGCATCGTCGCGGGGTTCTGGATCGCGGCGCTGGTGAATGCACCCGAGGCCGGCCTGCAGTGGGTGGTGCCGCTCGCCTGGCTGTTCGGCATCACCACGTTTTCCGAACACGGTGCGCGCGCCGACCTGCACGGAACGCACTCGCTGCTCGCCAGTGCGCCCTCGCCCCTCGCCCGCCAGCTCCCCGTGCAATGGCTCGCGGGCGTGGTATTCGCCCTCGCGCTGATCGCCCCGGTGCTGCCCAAGCTCCTGCTCGGCGGGATGCCCGGTGCGCTCACGCAGGTGCTGGTGGGCGCCGGATTCCTCTCGGCCCTGGCGCTGGCGTCGGGTGCCCTGAGTCGCGGCTCGCGGTTGTTCGAGCTCACCTTCCTGATGCTCTGGTACGCCGCCATGCAGAACGCGCCGGGCGCGCGCTTCATGGGCACGGCGACGCTGTCGTTCGCCGACAGCTACGCCCCCACCTACCTCGGCCTGGGCGTGCTGATGCTCGGCACCGCCTGGCTGCTGCGCGCGCTCGAACTCAGGCGCTGAGGCCAGGGGCGGCATGCCACGGGGTCGATGTCCGGATGGCACGTCGAACTCCGTATCCTGATCCAGGCGGTCCCGGCGCGTGCGACCGATCGGTCATCCGATCGATACCGGCCAGAGCCCGGGCGCACGTCGGTCCGCGGTCCGGTCAGAATCGGCGCCGGCCTGCCCCGTCAACCGGCATGAACCCAGCTTCGGAAACCCCATGGACGCCTACGACCCCCAATCCCCGCTCGCGCAGCGCTCCATCCTGGCCTATTCCTCGGCCCTGGTCGGCTGCCTCGCGCTGCTCGGCGTGCTCTGCTTCCACTTCCCCGACCTGCTCACCAGCCGCGACTTCCGGCAGGCCTACACGGAGGAGTTCGCGCGCAACCTGATGCTCGTGGGCCTGGTCGCGGCGTTCGCGATGGGCACGTTCGCCATCCTGCGCGGGCGCAACGCGAAGGTGGCGCTCGTGGGCGTGGGCAGCGCCACGCTCGCCGTTCTGCTCGGCGGGGCGACGGTGCATTTCGAGCCGATCGAGCAGACGCCCTACTCCCTGGGCCTGGACTGGTTCGTGATCTCGCTGTTCTTCTCGGCGCTCGTGTTCATCCCGATCGAGCGCATGCTGGGCAAGCACAAGCAGCTCACGCTGCGCGCGGAATGGCGCACCGACATCGCGTACTACTTCGTCAGCCACGTGCTGGTGCAGTTCATCCTGATCGCGGTCACCGCCTCGACCAGCACGATCGCGAGCATCGCCACCCTCCCCACCGTCACCGAGGCCGTGCGCAGCCTGCCAGTCTGGGCCCAGTTCCTGCTCGCGGTGTTCTGCGCCGACCTGTTCCAGGCCGGCCTGCACCGGCTGTACCACAACGTGCCGCTGCTGTGGCGCCTGCACGCCATCCACCACTCCAGCCGCCACATGGACTGGCTGGCCGGCTCGCGCATCCACTTCATCGAGATCATCCTCACGCGCAGCGCCGTGCTGATCCCGCTCGTGTGCCTGGGCTTCGCGCAGCCCGCCGTGAACGCCTACGTGATCCTGGTCGGCCTGCAGGCCGTGCTCGCGCACGCGAACCTCGGCATCCGCTTCGGCTGGCTGGAATACCTGCTGGTACTGCCCCGCTACCACCACTGGCACCACGCACGCGACCGCGCGTACGTGGACGCGAACTACGCGATCCACCTGCCGGTGGTGGACATGCTCATGGGGACGTTCAAGCTGCCCAAGGACGGCAGCTTCCCCACCGAGTACGGCGTGCTCAAGCCCGAGACCGTGCCGCAGGGACTGGTCGCGCAGCAGCTCGCGCCGTTCGTGGGCAAGTGGTGAGGCGAGGTTCGCGACGTCCGCGGACGTCGCGAACCGGGTCGTTCAGCGGTAGATCCAGGCGACGACCACGCCCGTGACCACGTACCCCAGGCCGTCGAACAGGATCTGGCGTGCCACGGTCATGCCCGGCATGGGCTGCACCGAGTAGTAGATCAGGAACATCGGCACGCTGGTCAGCAGCACGATCGCGAGCCCGAACCGGATGCCCTGCGCGAGCCACGGCTTGTCCTCGCGGCCACGCCGGTAGATCCACGCGATGGCGATGGCGAGCGACAGGTGCGCGAGCGTCATCCAGGGCATGTACGCCATCTGGTCCTGCTCGGTGCGATACAGGTTCGGCAGCGCGGCATAGTCGGGCTTGAGCAGCACGCCGTGCGCCAGGAATCCCCACAGGAACACCACGACGAACGCCGCCACGACCGCCAACAGGAACTTCTTGTCCATGGAACCCTCCCCGGTTCGGACTTGACCCCCGCGGGGCAATCCTACCCTGCGCGGCGCGGCACGACGTCACCTGGATTGCGCGTCCCGCCTGACTGTAGGCCGGGGTGCGCGCAAGGCGCGCGCTCCGGCGCCCTGGACCCCCGGGTCGAGGCGTCTGGACCAAAGCCGCGGAGAGCGCCTTTGGCGCACCCCGCGCTACGGGGGTGGGAGGCCATCGTGCGGCCTGCTAACCAAACGACACCAACGGTCGTCTAATACCCCCATGAGCACCGAGGAAGCGCGCTGGATCGCGCAGGCCCGCGACGGGGACCGGTACGCCTTCCGGCGGCTGGTGGACGCGCACGCGCGTCCGTTGTACCGCGTGGCGGTGCGCATCACGCGCGATCCCGGGCTGGCCGAGGATGCGGTGCAGGAGGCCCTGTTGAACGCCTACCGGAACCTTGCCCGCTTCGACGGTCGCTCCGAGTTCGGCACCTGGCTGCACCGGATCGCGGTGAATGCCGCGCTCGAGCAGTTGCGCCGGCGCAGCCGCCACGAGACGCCGGCCGCCGACCTGGGCGTGGACGACGACGCCTCGGCCATCCTGGAACACGCCATGGCCGAGGACGCCCCCGGCCCCGAGCAGGTCGCGCGCGGGGCGGAGCTCGGTCGCACCATCGCGCGCCAGCTCGAGCGGCTCAGCACGCTCGAGCGCACCGCCTTCCTGCTACGCCACCACGAGGGCCACTCGCTGGAGGAGATCGCGCACGCGCTCTCGCTCAGCCTCAACGGCTGCAAGCAGGCCGTCTTCCGCGCGGTGCGCAAGCTGCGCCTCGCGCTCGAACCCGCAGGGTGAACGCCATGTCCATGATCAGCGACGACGATCTGGTGCTCTACCACTACCGCGACGGACTGGACGGCGCGCGCATCGCCGAGATCGAGGACGCGCTGTTCGCCGATCCCTCGGTGCGCGCACGCTACGCGGCGCTGCGCGGCATGCTCGAGCAGGTCGACGCGCTGCCCGCGCCCGAACCCGACGCCGGCTTCGAGCAGCGGTTGTGGTCGGGCCTGGCGCCGCGCCTGCAGGCCCCTCCGGAGCGCCAGCCCGGCGCGTGGCAGGTGCTGCGCGCACTGTTCGTGTTGCCGCCCGCGCCCCGGCTCGCGTTCGTCCCGGCATTGGCGCTCGCGCTGGTGCTCGGCGTGGCGTTCTACGCGGGACGCTACAGCGCGCCCGAACCGGTGCCGGCACCGGTGCTGGTGGACGCGGGCCACGCGGGCGATTCCCAGGCCGTGGCCGCGCGCGTGATGCAGGGCTACGTCGCCGGTCATTTGCGCGCGACGGAGGGCCTGCTGATGACCGCGTCGAACAGCGACGATCCCGCGCTGCGCGAAGCGAACCGCGAAGTCGCCAATTCGCTGCTCGATTCCAACCGTTTGTACGCGCTCGCCGCGGCACGCGCGGGCAACCTGCGCCTGGCCGACTTCCTGCGCCAACTCGAACCGGTGCTGCTCGATCTCGCTAACCCGGCGGGCGATGGCACCGTCCAAGACATGACCGGCCTTCGCGAGTACCTGAAGAAGACCGACTTGCTGTTCCAGGTGCGGGCGACCGAGGCGCGCATGAAGCGCGAAGGCGTCCGATCCACCACATCGACCTGAGGAACCCCCCGTGAAGATCGTGATGATGCGCATGACCCTGTTGATCCTGATGGTGCTCGCTGGACTGCCACTGGCTGCACGGGCGGCACCGGGCGCGGCGACCGCACCGGCCACGCCTGCGACCGCCGCGACGCCCACGAAGGCGGCGTCCCCGGCCGAACCCGCCGAACCTGCCGAACGCCAGTTCAACAAGCTCTACTGGGAAGGCCAGGAAGCGCTCAAGCGCTCCGACTGGGAGCAGGCCATGAAGCGGTTCAAGGCCCTGGAGCAGGACCTGCGTGCGCACGACCCGGGCAGCGCCGACACCGCGCTGTACTGGCAGGCCTACACCTACGTCCAGGTCAAGCGCTACACCGAGGCAAAGGCGGTCGTCGAACGGCTGTACAAGGAATTCCCGAACAGCCGCTGGGGCGAGGAGGCGACCACGCTCATGCAGCGCGCGCAACCGGGCAAGGTCGAGCGCGCGATCGCCGGCGACGCCGCGTCGTCCGCGCGTACCGGGGACGAGGACCTGGTCGAGGCCGCGGTCGACGGGCTGATGAACGCGCCGCCCGAGCGCGCCCTGCCATTGCTGCGCAAGGTGCTCGCCGGCACTCATTCCCTCCGCATCAAGAAGCGCGCGCTGTTCGTGCTCAGCCAGCTCGACGACGACGACGCGCTCGGTGCCGTGGTCGAGGTGGCGCGCACGAACGCCGATCCCGAACTGCGTGGCGAGGCCATCCGCATGCTCGGGCTCAGCGGCGAGGACAGTGCCATCGCGCGCCTGCGGGAGATCTACGCGACGAGCAAGTCCGCGGAGGAGAAGCGGGCCGTGATCCAGTCGTGGATGGTCGCCGACCGCAAGGATCTGCTGCTGTCCTCCGCACGCAACGAGCCCGACAACGCGCTTCGGATGGAGGCGATCCGGGCGATGGGCGCCCTGGGCGCGAACGCCGAACTCGAGCAGCTGCTCGATGCGGGTTCGGCCGAGCTGGTGCAGCTCGCGATCGTGCAGTCGCTCGGCGTGGCGGGCGACGGCGAAGCGCTCTCGCGCATCGCCGGGAGCCAACGTCCGGAGTCCGTGCGCCTGGCGGCGCTGCAGTCGCTCGGTGTGGCCGGCGAGGGCGACGCGCTGGCGCGCATCTACCGCAAGGCCGACTCCACGCCCGCCATGCGCGAAGCTGCGCTGCAGGGCCTGATGATCTCGGGCGACAGCGGGCTGGTGACCGAACTGTACCGGAGCGCGAAAAGCGCCGAGGAGAAGCGCAGGATCCTGCGCACGCTCTCGGTCATGGGCGAGGACGCCGCGCTGGACGTGATCGAGTCCGAACTGAACCGCTGACCTCTCCGTGCCCACCCATGGTGTGCGTCGCCGACGCACCCTCGATCGCCGCCCGGGCGCGCAAGGCGCGCCCCCATATGAGGATAACGACATGAACCTGACTGCCCGCTTCCCCGTCCGTGCGGCCGTGTCCACCCGGCTGGCCGCCCTGCTCGCCCTGGCCTGCTGCACGGCCGTCTCCGCCGCAGACCTGCCCTTGAGCGCGCGCCTTTCCGCACAGGACGGCTGGACCGCCTATCGCGTGCCCATGGTGCGCGGCGAGGGCGCGCCGTGCTGCTTCGGATCGCGCAGCGAAGGCATGGCCACGAACGGCTGCGACCTCGATTCGCGGATCCACTCCTACGGCACCAGCGACGGCCCCGGCGCGCCCGCCTCCACCGATACGCTGGCCGTCTACGTGCACGCGACCGGCGGACGCGTCGACCAGGTCCGCGCGTTCGCCGACACCTGCCCCGTGCGCTCGAAGTCCCCGGTGCGCTGGCTGGAGGATATCGATTCCCGGGACAGCATCGCCTTCATCGCGCCCTGGGCGCAAGCCGAGACGGCGGGCGGACGCAACCACGACTTCGGGCTGACCGCGCTCGCCTACCACGCCGATTCCGCGGCGACGACGGCGCTGGGACGGCTCGCCGGAGCGGGCAAGGACAAGCACCTGCGCGAGCAGTCGCTGTTCTGGCTCGGACACCTGCGTGGTGCGCCGGGCGCGGACTTGGTCGAGCGCGCCGCCACGACCGATCCCGATCCGAAGGTGCGCGCTCACGCGGTGTTCGCGCTGTCGCAGGCCCGGCACGCCGACGGCTACGCCCGCATGCGCCGTATCGCAGGCACAGACTCCTCTGCCCACGTCCGCAGCCAGGCGCTGTTCTGGATGGCGCAGTCCGGACACGACGACGCCGACGACGACATCCTCGCCGCACTCGGCCGCGACACCTCGGACGACGTGCGCGAGGAAGCCGTGTTCGCCTTGTCGCAACTGGACGACGGACGCGGCGACGCGGCCCTGATCGCGCTGCTGCAGGGCGACCATCCGCGCAGGATCAAGGAGCGCGCGATGTTCTGGCTCGGCCAGTCCGGATCGCCCGAGGCGATCGCGTTCTTCGATCGGGTGTTGGCCGGGAACGGCACGCGGTTGTAGGGCACGCCCCCCCGCGCGACGACCCTCGGTTGCGAAGGACCTGCCAGACCTTTGTAGGAGCGCGCTTCAGCGCGCGATCTGTTCACCCAGCTGCAACGCCATCG
>Ga0315912_10001700_pt1 | contig 25844 bp, 18 predicted proteins | sample VfabasoilMG_FD_204469 | JGI IMG/M metagenome (GOLD analysis project Ga0315912, IMG submission 204469) | Garden soil microbial communities collected in Santa Monica, California, United States - V. faba soil | ecosystem: Environmental > Terrestrial > Soil > Garden | place: USA: California... | reverse complement strand
ATAGCCGCTGTCGGCTCGGAACGCCGCACGTCGCTCGTTCACGCATTTTCGATCGGCACGAGCCGTGCAGCAGACGTCGCAAGATGCCACTCCGCCGCGCAGAGTCCCCGGCTGCGACGAGGTCGCCATTCGCGGACCGTCTGGACATGACGATCGAGCGCTGGGCCGCGCTGCTGCCGGCCGACCAGCGACAGAACTTCCGCGCCGACCTCAGTCCCTTCGCCGACGAGTACGACCGCACCCTTGAAACAATTGAGTTGATCTGGCGCAGGCGCGAGCAGGAATATGCGCTCGATCAATCCACGGGCCTGGCGCTGCGGCGCCCGTTCCTTCAGCATTTGGTGACGTTGCTCGGCACGCCGGCAACGCCCGTGTTTGGCGCCGTCGGCGTGGTGTTCATCGACCTCGACAACCTGAAAACCATCAACGATACGTGCGGGCATCGGGCCGGCGATCGCGCGATCGCGGCGGCGGCGGGCATCATCCGCCACGCGGTGCGCATCAGTCGTCACGTTGATCTGGTCCATCAGCCAACCGATGACGACGCCGAATATGCCGTGTCGCGCCACGGTGGCGACGAGTTCCTTGTGGTGCTCGAACTGGCCGACCCGTCGGAGATCGACGTCGTCGCGCCTCGACTGAAGCGGCACGTGGATGACGTCGACAAGCAGCGCGCCCACGGCTACGATTCGCCCGCGCGGCTGGCGGCATCGGTCGGGGCTGTTGCGTACGAACTGCCCGACCGCCCGGCCGAAGTGTCACCGAATGAACTCGCGAAAGCGCTGGTGAACGCCGCCGACCAACTGATGTATGAGTCAAAGCGCGATGGCATGGCGCACCTGGCCCTGGCGCGCTACACCGACAGGCTTTCCCTGGAACATCGGCACGCTCAGACGCCCTGACGCCCCCGGACCTACTTGCTCTTCCGAATCGAATAGAGCCTGTGCTGCGTCCTGATCACCAGCCGATCGCCGACGATGGCGGGGGTGGCCATCGAGAAATCATCGAGTGCGTTCGTCCGCACCAGCTTGTACTCGTTCCCTGCTTCGATCACGTACGTGTCACCTTCTTCGCTCATCACGAACACATGACCGTTGTAGGCCCACGGTGAGGCCGTAAACGCCGAAGCGCCGGGCGCGACTCGCGCCTGATACGTTCGCTCGCCGGTTTCAGGATTGTGGCGCGCAAAGATGCCCTTGTCGGTCAGAACGTAGAGGCCGTTCTTATAAATGACCGGCGTGGGCAGGTACGTGCCGCCGGCGCGCCGATCGAACCACGCCACGTCCTTGCTGGTCGTGTCCGTGCCTTGCAGCGTGATGTCGCCCGCTGCGCCGGCACGCACCGCCACAATCGGCCTGTTGTCGTCGCCGCCGGCGCCTGAGGTGACAAAGAGCAAATCATTCCACGCGAACGGGCTTTGAATCGCATAACCACCCATGCGATTCATCCGCCAGAGTTCCTTGCCGTCCAGGCCGTAGCTGATCGCCACGCCCGGTCCCAGCGTGATCAACTCCGATCGCTCGCGGTTCTCCCAGATGAACGGCGTTGACCATCCGGTTTTGCGCGCCGGCTGAACAGATCGCGCGGTGCGCCAGAGTTCCTTACCCGTGCGCGAGTCGAACGCCGCGACGAAACTTTCCTCTTCGTTGTCGTTCAAAACGAACAAGCGATCCTTGTGCAGCGCCGCGGACGCACCGGTGCCCCAGTCACGCGTGGTGGCGTGGGCCTTGAGCGGCGTTTTCCAGACCGGCTTTCCCGTCAGATCGAATGCGAAAAGACCGTAGTCGGTGAGATACACATAGACGCGCTCGCCGTCGGTCGTCGGCGTTTCAGACGCGAAGCTGTTCTTACTGTGGCGTCCGCCCACGGGCTGGCCCTTGTACATCTGCTGTTCCCACAACTTCTTGCCCGTCTCCAGGTCGTAGCAGAACAACATCAGGCTGATGACGAGCTCACCCGGCATCTCGCGATCGCGTTCGTAAAGCTTCTTGTTGGCCTCGTCGGCCGTCAGTCCCTGTTTGCGCAGTTCAGCCAGATACTCGTTGCTGAAGTCCACGCCGGTTCTCGGCTGCTTCATCGGCTTGTCGCTGGTGGCCGCCGTGAAAAAAATACGATTCCCCCACACGACCGGCGAAGACCAGCCGACGCCGGGTACATCTGCGACCCATTCAACGTTCTCCGTCTTCGACCAGCTGAGCGGAAGGTTTGGATTCTCCGCGATCGGATTCGATCCCGGGCCGCGGAAGCGCGGCCACTGCGCCGCAGGGTCCGTGCGGTTGCCGGGCCGCTGCCACGCGGTCAACGTGGACGGCGCGATCGCCAGGACGACGAGAGCCGATGCGGCAAGGGCCGCAAGAGTCATCACGAATCGATGGAGTTTCCGCATGGGTGAATCCGAACGTTACCATTACTGAACCTTCGCGCCCAGCCGGCGTAGATTAAGGACGAATGGGTAAATTCGCGCGACGTGCCCTGCTTCTCATCGTCGGTTTCGCCGCCCTCGGCGCAATCCTGTTTGCCTTTGGCATGCGAGTCGACTTTGGCGGGAGCGGCTTCCCGCAGCTGACTTTCACCAAGTCCGCCGACAAGCAGGCGGCCGACATTGAAAAACACCGCGCCGCCCAGCGCGCCCAGCAGAGTCAGCCTGCGGCCGCGACGGCCACGCAACCGGATCCCTCAAGCGCAGCGGCAGCCGCGTCCGCGGCTTCACCGATCGCTCCTAAGGCCGCGCCCTTCGCCGCTTCCACGCATTGGACAAGTTTCCGCGGCCCGGACCGCGACGGTCATTATCAACAGCAACCCGTGCGAACCGACTGGGGCGCCACGCTCAAACCGATGTGGAAACAGCCGGTCGGCGGCGGCTACGCGTCGTTCGTCGTAGCGGAGGGCCGCGCGTTCACGATCGAACAGCGCGGCGCGCGCGAGATGGCGGCCGCCTACGATCTGGAAACCGGACGCGAACTGTGGACGAACACGTGGGACGCGCGATTCCAGAGCCCGATGGGCGGCGTGGGCCCGCGCGCCACACCAACCTGGCACGAGGGCCGCTTGTTCGTGCTCGGCGCCGCCGGTGAATTCCGATCGATCGACGCCGCAACGGGCCGCACGCTGTGGCGAACCAACATCCTCGCCGACGCCGGCGCGGAGAACATCGAACACGGCCTGTCGGGATCGCCGCTCGTGGTGGACAACACCGTTGTCGTTCAACCCGGCGGGCGCAATGGACAGTCGGTGGTCGCGTACGATCGCGCGTCCGGCAAACGTGCGTGGAGTGCGCTGGACGATCCCGCGGCGTATTCGTCGCCGATGCTCGTCTCTGTTGCGGGCGTCCGGCAGATACTCACGTTCACATCGCTGCGGCTCGTGGCGCTCGCACCAGAAGACGGGAGGCTCCTCTGGGAATTCCCGTTGGCGTCGCAGAACTCGTCGCAACCGCTGGTGGTTGGACCAGATCGAGTGTTCATTTCGACCGCCGGGATGGAAGCGACGATGCTGCAGCTGACGCGCGGGGGGAACGGCCAGATTTCTGCGCGCGAGCTCTGGCACACGAACCGGATGAACAACAAGTTCACCAGTTCATTGCTGCACGACGGATTCATTTACGGGCTCGACGAGTCGATCCTGGCGTGCATCGACGCTTCAACGGGCGCGCTCAAATGGAAGGGCGGCCGCTACGGTTACGGCCAGGTCATGCTCGCGAGCGGCCATCTCATTGTGCTCACCGAGGAGGGCGAACTGGCGCTCGTGCGCGCGGATCCCAAGTCGCATCAGGAAATCACGCGCTTCCCCGCCATCGAAGGCAAAACATGGAACCATCCCGCGATGAGCGACGGCATCCTGCTCATTCGCAACGTCGAGGAAATGGCGGCGTTTAATTTGCGGAAGTAGAGAACTACTTGACGGCTGCTTTCACTTCGTCAAGCCAGTTCAGTACAACGTTGAGGATCGCCCGCGGCTGGTCCTTGATCATCAGGAAGTTGTTCCCATCGGGCGTCACCGCATAGTTCGCGATCGTGAGGCCGCCGCCGAAACTGTAGCGGCCGGTAAAGATCTTCACTGGCGGCGCCAACACGGGGGCGGCCACGCCCAGGGTCACGCGGACGGACATCATGTCGTCGCCGCGGCGATAGAAGATCTCTCCACCCTTCGGACTCCACAGGGGATGGATCCCGCCTCCCGACGAAACCTGGACTCGGTGTTCCGCCTTCGGGTACGCCTGCAGAAACACTTCGTTCGGACCAAGCTCGTTCGACACGTACACAATCCACTTGCCGTCGGGTGACACTTGCGCGCCGCCTTCGTACGCATTGGTCTTGACGACGGCACGCGGCGTGCCGCCCGCGATCGGAATCTCATAGATGTCGCCCGACGTGACCGTATCAACGTTGATGAAGAGAAGTGTCTTGCCGTCGGGCGTGACGGACGACGGCATCTGATTCGGCCCGGAACCTGCGATCGGCGCTGACCGCGTGCTGCCATCGAGCGGCTGTCGCATCATGGCCGCGTTCGATCGATAGATCACGTCGCGGCCGCCTTGCCCAAAAACAGGAAATGACGCCGCCACCGAACGGTCAGTCAGTCGCGATTCAACCCGCCGGTCAGCGTCAAACAGCCAGAGGCCCTGGCCGATTCCCTCGGTCAGCACGGTGTGCCCGCCTTGCGCGACGCGAGGGTTGCCGGCCGGACGATCCATGCGAAGCAGCACTTGCTCAGATCCCTGGCGCGACACGCTCACCAACTCGCTCTGGCTGGATGTCGCCGACAAGTAGACGAGCGTGCCATTCGATGCGACTGTCATCATCGGAGCGACGCCGCGAGTACGAACGATCGCCAACCCGGTCAGTACACGGACCGGATCGCCTTCGGTCTCCAGCTTCGCGGTGTTGAATCGCACCGCAAACACGTCGTCGTCTCGCAGGAACAGCAGGTGTCCGGTCTTCGTGAACACCGGCGCAAATCCGCGCTCGACGATGGGCTTGCGTTTGCCGTCGTCCAGCGTGAGGACTTCGATCCGCATCGAATCGAGCGACTCCTGCTGTCCGGAGACGAACGCGATGGCGTTCGCTCCCGGCACGGCAACCGGGTTCGTTTCGATCGACGTCGAGCCGGCGGTAGGCTGCGTCAATTGTTTGGGTTCGGCCCCGGGCGTCGCTGGGGTCATGAAGATCCGGCCGTTTGCGGTGTAGGCGATTTGACCGTTCGGGAGCCAACCGCCGACGTAGCCGCCGACGCTCCGGGCCGAGACGGTCAGGAACCCGTCGACGAGCCGGATTCGGCGAATGGAGGTGTCCGAGCCGCCGATCAGCACCTCGCGACCGTCTGGCGAGAACGCTACCGAAATCGCGCCGTCGCTTCCGCGGATCGGCGTGACCTCATCCGAGTCGAATCGCCTGAGCAGGGCCTGGCGTACGCCGCCGCGAATGCCAACAAACGCGAGCGTTTGTCCGTCAGGCGCGAGGCTGAAGGAACTGCCGACGGCCGTATAGAAATCGACGCCGGCCGGCATGGCGATCTGCAAACGCGTGGGGCCCGATGCTGCACCCGCGTTCGCTCCACTTCGCGACGTTGATCCGAACCACGCGACGCCCGCGACAGCGAGGCCGACTACGGCCACCGCCCACGGCAGCGCGCGCGTGAGCATCGATGGCGCGGCTGGAGGCGCCGCGGTTTGGATCGGGGCCGGTCCAGACGAGGTCGCCGCGGTGCCGGCTTCATCAATAAGGATGCGCGCCTCGCCGATATCGCGCAGACGTTGTTTCGGATCCTTCGCAAGACAACGCGCGATGAGTTTTCGTATTTCAGCCGGCGTCGACGCCGGCATTCTCGTGAGGTCGGGCTCGCGCTCGATCACCTTCGCGAGTACTTCTGTGACGTCATCGCCCTTGAAGGCGCGCTCACCTGTGAGCATTTCCGTGAGCACGACGCCGAAGGACCAGATGTCCGCGCGCCGATCCACGACTTTGCCGCGTGCCTGTTCGGGCGCCATGTAGGCGGCTGTGCCGAGAATGAGGCCGAGTTCGGTGGCGCGGGCCGTGAGCGTGGGCGAGTTCATCGCGGGGTCGCCGGCCACGCCTGGATTCGAACCGCCCGGTCCCATCGCTTTCGCCAACCCGAAGTCCAGCACCTTGACCGTGCCGTCTTCCCTGACCTTGACGTTGGCGGGTTTCAGATCGCGATGAATGATGCCCTGTTCGTGGGCGGCTTCGAGCGCGAGCGCGATCTGTCGTGCGATGGGCAGCGCGTCCTGGAGCGATACGGGACCGCGCGCGAGGCGCCGGGACAAGTCGTCGCCTTCGACGTACTCCATGACGAGTGCCCGACCACCGCCGGCATCGGCCGGCAGATCTTCGAGGCCATGGATCTGCGCGATGTTGGGATGATTCAGCGCCGCGAGCGCCCGCGCCTCGCGCTCGAACCGCTGCATCCGCTCTTCGTCGTGCGCGAACAGGGCCGGCAGCACCTTGATCGCGACATCGCGACCGAGTCTGGAATCGCGGGCGCGGTAGACCTCGCCCATGCCACCTTCGCCAAGCTTGGAAAGGACCTCGTAAGGACCCAGTCTGCTGCCAATCAATGTGGGGATCTCTCGGGCGCCATTCTAGTGCAGTGGCAATTCCGGGTTCCTCCGGCGCCGTCAGCGATTTCAGACCTGATTTCGCTATAATTCTGGTCATGAAAAAGGTCTCTATTCAGGACCTTAAGGCGGGCCTCTCGGCGGCCGTCGCCGAAGCGGAAGCCGGCCGCACCATTGTGATCACCCGTCACAACGAGCCGGTGGCCAAGCTGATTCCGGCTGATCCGCTGCACGTCCATCGCGGTCCAAACGCCGGCAAGCGGGGACTCAAGCCGGCGCTCAAAGCAGGACCGAGCATCCCGTATTTGGAGATCCTTCGCGAAGATCGCGGAGATTCGTAGTGGCCGCCGCAGGCATACCGCCGCTGCCGCGGCGCCTTTACCTGGACACGTCTGCCTACCTCTGTCTACTTCTCGCACAGAGCGGCTGGGAACGGCTCGCGCGAGAAACCACCGGCGCTGAACTGATGTCGAGCGTGCTACTGGTGCTCGAGAGCCGCCGAAACCTCGTACGCCTGGCTCGAGATGGTCGCCTTCGGCCCGAACAGTACAAGACCTGCATCGATCGTGTGGACCAGGATGCGTCGGCGTTCGTGCTGCGTGACCTCACGCTGGATCTCTGTCAATCGAATCCGCTGCCTGCGGTCGCCACCCCTCGTTCGCTGGGCCTCGCGCACTTGAGAACGGCGCTGTGGTTTCACAGCGAGGCGCGCCTCACGCGGTTCGTGACGATGGATGAATCGCAGGAGCAGGCGGCCAAGGAACTCGGGCTCCCCGTCTAGCTTCGCCCTATTTGTCCGAGCGCCGGGCCCGTCCGCCTACGAGCTGCCGCGTCATCTCTTCGTAGTACGGCTTGTCTTTCAGGCTCGCGCGCGACGAGGGGAAATACGCCACTTTGAGCGAAATCACGTCCGGCGTGAGCGCGATCAACGACACGGCGGCGCGCTGATTGTTTGACAGCCGCGTGTTGTCGATCATCGGGAAATCGAACAGGCCGACGCTGAAGTTCGTGTCCACTTCCCCGCTGGCGACCATGTCCAGTGCGGGCTGGTGGCACTGCTCATTCGTGATGGGCTTCGTGACAACGAGCCGCACCATGACCTCGCGCTGACGCTCGTCGAGGCCAGCGATCTCCAGCGTGAACTGGCGATAGTAGGTTGATCCGTCATCCGCCTGCATCGTGAGGCACAGGCGCGACACGCCCTGGCCGGGATTGATGGCGGAGTTCGGAACGATGCGCGCGCCGAACATGAGGTACGCCGACGAATCGGCGGACTTGGCTTGCGCGGTCATCGCATCGCCGCGCTCAACGGAGCCGACGTCCGCCATGGTCGTGAGCTGGCGCTCGATCACCTGCAGCGCCACGGACTCCAGGCGCTGACGCAACTCCGCATTGGTTGACCGTTGTTCGATCGCAATGCGACGCTCCACGTCCTTGAACAACGGCGCGATATCCAGCGACTCGTGAAAATTGGCGGCCAGCAATTCCAGGCTGAGCGTCTGCTGGCGGATCAGGTCCTCAGACGAAATGCGCGCGGCGGGATCCCGCGGCATGAACGTCTGCAGGATGGAGTTGAACATGTCCTTGCGCAGATTGCTGTCCGCCTCTTCGCGACGCCCCTGCATTTCGATGTACAGGCGCGTGTTCGTGTCCATCTGCTGACGTTCGTTCAGTGAGGCGTTGAACCAGTAGCCGAGCACCAGCGTGACGAGTGGCAAGGCGAGCACCTTGGCCAGCTCGATCAGCGGCCGTGTCTTGCTGACGGGTTCGATCTGCGGCGGCTGCGCCTGCGGCGTCTCTTTCTCAGGCTCGCGCGCCTCCGGCGTCTCGCTCATTGCCGGCGCTTCAGCTCGAGCTTGCCGTCAGCGGCCTTCACGATCGCGAAGTTATAGAGCGTGGGATTGGGCGTCGAAAAAATCGTCGTTGACGGTTTTCCCGTGATACCCGGCAGCGTGAGCGTGCACTGCCCTTGCGGCGCAACATTGATGCGGTACGCGCCATCGGCCGCCGTCTTGCCTTTGAGCGGCGGGTCTTCGCCGCACTTGATCTCGATGTCCGTGTCCTTGACGGGCTGATTCTCGGCCACGATCGTTCCGTAAATTGGTCCGGCCGACACCGCGGCGGACAACGCGATCGCGAACGCGAGACAGAGGCCAACTGCAATCGGTCTCATGAAACCCTCCCAAAAGCCGCGACAGGCGCCAGGCACGCGGCTGTCATTTCATTATCGCTGTTTCTGAAACAGGAGGGGCACGAAGTCGCGGAGATTCCGGCGCCACACGTGCCACGTGTGTCCGCCGGGAATGGTGACGAACGTGTGGCGCACGCGATGCGCGTCCAGCACGCTGTTGAACACTTTGTGGCTGTTGAGGAGATTCGTTTCATCCTCTCCAACCGCTGCCCAGTAGAGCCTGAGCGTGGCGTTGGTTTCCGCCGAGTCCGCGAGTGCGCCTGCGAACGTCTGCTGGATCGCAACCGGCGTCACGGCGCCACCGGCCACGCCCATCGATCCGCTGAACGTCCCGATGTAATGAAACGTGTCCAGGCGATTGAGCCCGATCTGGCGCGCCTGATTCCCGCCCATCGACAGACCGGCGATCGCACGCCAATCCGGATCGCGACGCACGCGATAGACGCGCTCGACCATCGGAACCACGTCTTCCAGCAGGTCCTGCGTGAACTCGTTTAGATCGCGCCGCTGAAAGGTTGGCGTGATGCCCGGACGCATGCTGGCTTCGGGATGGCCGAAGGGCATCACAACCAGCATGGGCCGCGCTTTTCCGTCGGCGATGAGGTTGTCCATGATGACGTTGGCGAATCCTTCCAGCGTCCACGACGCTTCCATGCCGCCGCTGCCGTGCAGCAGATACAGGACCGGATACTGCGCGTTGCCGCGGTCGTAGTCCGGCGGCGTGTAGACGTAGGCGTTGCGCAACACCCCAAGCGATCTCGAGTCGTACCAGCGTTGATGCACCGCGCCATGCGGGACTTTGCGGAGATCCCAGGCTTCCGGCACCGATCCGGTCACGTGCGCGTAGCCGATGCGCGTCACGGCGCCATCGACGATGACGGAGGTCATGTAGACGTCAGGGGCGAAAGGACCGATGGTGCCACTCCACACGCCGCTGGCATCGCGCACGAGCGGCACCGCGGCCGTGACCGGCATCAGCTCGATCAGCGCGCGGATTTCCCTGGCCTCGGGGGAATTGATGCGGACTGTGACGGTGCGATCGGCGTTGGGCTTGAGTTCAACGACCGCGATGCCGGCCTGCCTGGCGCCGACGGGCCCGGCCGCCGCCAGCGCGACCAGCACCACGATGAGCGTCGCGATCTTTCGAAGCATTGACCAAAGTGTAAGGGAAACGACCTCGGGAGTCGTTTCCGGCAAAATGGAAACTGCAGTTTCCATTTGACCCGGAAACGACTCCCGAGGTCGTTATACTCACCTCAAATGAGCCAATCGAACGAGGACGAGAAGGACCAGGTCCGCCTCGACCGCCGGGACTTTCTGAAAATCGGCGGGCTCGGGGCCGCGGCGATCGCGGCAGGTACCGGCGCTCAGGCGAAGGGGGCGCCCGAGACTGGCGCGCCTGACCAGGCGCAGCAGGCGCCACCGGTTCAGACGCCGCCGGCGCAGACGCCCGCTCCGCCGAGGCCCTCGTCAACATTCCGACGGAATCTCGATCCGGTGCCGGCGTCCGAACCGGCTATGAATTTCGCGATGTTCACAGACACCCACGTGGGTCAGTTCAATCGATCGCCCAATTGGGACTTCGCGCAGCATCTGGACAAGCTGGCCGGCGACATCATGAACGCCGCGCTGCCCTGCGACTTCGTGGTCCACCTTGGGGACGGCGCGTTCAATTCCACGGCACACGTCAACGGCGTGGGCCTTCCCGACAACATGAAGGCCAACTACCGCAACAACCTCAAGGCCTTCCTGATCAGCCACCTGAACTTGCCGCTGCACTACGTCAGCGGCAACATCGATCTCACCGACTACAGCAACAATCCGGGCCCGAAGGGCCACGAGCACGATCCGTTCGTGTTGATGAAGACGTACATCAACGAAACAGAACTGAACAACTATCCCTACGCCTTCATGCGCAGCGGCATCCTGTTTCTGGTGGTGCCGGAAATCGATTTTGAGCCGTGGACGCGGCCGTCAACGTGTGAGTGGCTGGATTTCATGACCACGCACTATCACGACGCGACCACCATCATCCTGTCGCATCAGGCCATCGAGGACACGACGCCGCATGATGGCGCGAACGATTCGTATCGCGGCCAGCAGGATCAGACGTGGTGGGCCGGCCTGTTTCAGCGCAATCCGCAGATCAAGATGTTCCTCCACGGCCACAATCACATGGCCGCGTGGTATCAGGGCAGCGAAAGCAGCGGGTTCAGCAAGCCCGTGCAGAAGTTCGGGCACGAGATGATCTTCGCGTCCCCGTTTCCAGGGATGAGTTGGATCACCGACCACAACATTGTGGATGCCACGTGCATCTTCACGATCTCTCCAAGAATGATCACCGCGAAGGCCTGGAAGCAGGACGGCACACGCGGCAAGTGGTGCGCGGGATTCGACCACACGTGGGTGGTGCCGACCACGTTCGATCCGAAAACCGAAGACTGGTACAGCTTCCCGTTTCTGATTCAGGACGGAGAAACGCAGCAGACGGACATGAAGGTGCTGTCTGCGAACACCTCGCTGCAGTTGGTGGGAACCGCTCCAGTTGAACTTTTCTACGATCCCAAGATGGAGACCAAGGGCATCCACAGGGACGAGAATCTGCTGGGATTCGACGACGATCTGAGCAGTAAAGTCACGCCCACCACACCGGGCATGACCGTGAAAGGCCCGCACGTCGTGACGTTTCCGCCGAAGCACGAGTGGGATCGCTACTGTCATGACGGCCACGGCGGACCGCCGTACCGGATGTTTGCGTCGGGCACCACGCCCGCCGCCGCGCCTGGCGGATCCTACACGGTCACCATCAAGGCAAAGGTGAAATCGGGCACGGGAAAATTCACGCTGAAAATGAGCTGCAGCGATTGGGGAACCAAGTCGCAATACAGCACGCTCGCCGGAAGCGAACGCGAAGTTATTGCGCATACCTTCGGCACGAAAGAAGAAACCGTGACCGGCACGTTCACGGCGCCGAACGACGAGATGGCGTGGTTCATCCAGGGCAGCCTGGAATTCGCGGACGCCACGGATTTCGACGTGACGTTTTTCAGCATCAAACGGACGCAGACCAGCGATGTGACGGAAGACTTCCAGATCGCGCTCAACGGAAAAACGTACGCGGCCGCCGGAAGGCTCGCACGTTTCAAGACAAAGGAATTTCCGATCAGCCCTGTGGACCTGGCCGATCAGGAAGGAATCATCAGGCTGAAGGCATCGATCAGGGGCAATCACTACGGCATGGCCCAACTGATCTATCGCGGCCCCACCCTGATGGGCAGAAACGCACGCTACAAAGTGAACGCTGTCGAGGGAAAGACGTTCGACATCACGCTCACCGAAAAGCTGTCGGGCTTTGAGAATGTCTTCAAGATGTTCCCATTCAGCCGGAAATACGGCGACGTTGAGGTCGGCACAACCGATGGCGCCGGTCAGCACAACGTGAGCACGAACAAGAACCAGTGGATCACGAGCGACATGACGAACCTGAAGCGGCTCCGCATCACCTATCCGAAATAGATCGAGGATGTCGCGTTGATCGGAAACACGCTCGGTCCGTACCAAATCATCTCCAAGCTGGGCGCAGGCGGGATGGGCGAGGTCTATCGCGCGAAGGACACGCGGCTGGATCGCGACGTGGCCGTCAAAGTCCTGCCCCCCGGCAGCGTCGGCGACGCGCAGGCTGAGGCGCGCTTCAACCGCGAAGCGCGCGCGATTGCGGGCATCAGCCATCCGAATATCTGCGCGCTGTTCGATGTGGGTCGCGTTCGCCCAGACGAGGCTTCGGCGGGCCAGGAGCAGGAAGTCAGCTATCTCGTGATGGAACTGCTCGAGGGCGAAACGCTGCATCAACGCCTGCAGCGTGGCCCACTCGGGATCGGCGTGCTGGTCGATCACGCCATCAACCTTGCCGATGCACTCGACCTCGCGCACACGCGCGGAATGCTGCATCGCGATCTCAAGCCCGCAAACCTTTTCCTGACCTCGCGCGGCCAGATTAAGGTCCTCGACTTCGGTCTCGCAAAGGCGCTCGACGCCGACGCGCCGGCTGACGTGAACGAAGACACGCGCCTGGCCGAAGAGCCGCTGACCGGCATTGGTATCGCCGTGGGCTCGATGGGCTACATGTCGCCGGAGCAGCTGCGCGGCGAATCGGTGGATGCCCGTTCCGATCTGTTCGCACTCGGCGTCGTGATCTACGAGATGGCGACAGGCCAGCGCGCATTCCAGGGATCGACCGGCGCCGTCGTGTCGCATGCCATCCTTGGCGGCCAACCAGTCGCACCGCGATCCATTCGTCCCGATCTGCCTGTGACGCTCGAGGGCACGATCCTCAAAGCGCTCGAAAAGGATCGCGACGTGCGCTGCCAGACGGCGGCGGAGATGCGGGCGGATCTGAAACGCGTGAAGCGTGACCTCGCCGGCGGCGTGTCCTCGACTGCAGATGTGTCGATCCCTGCAACGCGGATTCCGAAGCCAACGGCGACAGCGGCGACGGCGGCGACGGCGACCGACTCACAGCTCGCCGTCGATCTCGTCAAACGCCATCGTCTGAAGGCGCTGCTGGCAATCCTGGGAATTGCCGCCGCCATTGTCGCGGGCGTGTGGTTCGCGAATCTGGGAACGTCTGCGCCGCCAGCGGCCAATCCGGCGGTCCCGCTCCAGATTCAGCCCGTCACGTTCACCGGCAACACGCTCCTTGGCGCGTTGTCGCCCGACGGAAAGTTCGTGGCGTACCTGCGCCGCGAGCCCCAGGACGCCGTCGATATGTCTTTGTGGGTGCGGCAACTCACAAGCGAGAGCGACGTCCAGATCGTTCCGGTTGTGCCCGGGCGCACATACGTGGGGCTCGCGGTGACGCCTGACGGAAGCTACGTGGATTTCGTTGCGCAGGAAAAAGGCGTCACGCAACCGGACCTCTGGCGCGTGCCGTTTCTCGGCGGCACTCCTCGACGCATCGTCACCAGCGTCTGGTCCGCAACTGGTTGGGCACCGGACGGAAAACACATGGCGTTCATCCGCACGAAGGCTGGCGGATCTGAAACCGAAAGTTCGGTGGTCGTTGCCGATGCCGACGGCAGCAACGAGCGCATCGTGCTCACTCGCCAGCCACCCGCGCGCCTTGCCAGCACCTTAAGCGTGACGGTTTCGATCGCCAGGCCTTCATGGTCCAGCGACGGGCGGTCGTTGCTCGTGCTGGGTTCTTCCGCGTTGCCAGAACGTCAGGGCCGCTCGGCGGAGCTCGTACTGATCGACGTCGAATCCGGCACTGAGACCCGGGCCGTTCCACTCGAAAAAATCTCGCACATTGACGCGGCATGGGTTGATGACCGTTACGCACTGGTCCACGGAATCCTGCCCGGCAGAACGCAGGCACTGTATCGTGCGGATCTGGAAACAGGATCGCTCGTCCCCGTGACGCAGGACATTGCGCAGTATTACGGCGTCGGACTTACGGCAGACCGTCAGGCCGCGGTGTCGACGCGCATCGACTTTCGATCCGGGATCTGGGTGGGCGATGGTGCCGGCGGTTCAATGACGGAGGTCGTGCCGGAAGGATCGGGCAGCCCGCTGCGTGCGGCGCTCGACCGGTCCGGCGGCCTGGTGTACCACGCGAGGACGACCAGCGGCTTCGGCGTCTTCGCGATCAACCCAGGACAACGCACGCCTTCACTCGTTCTGGACAACGCGATCGAGCCGCACATCACCAGCGACGGCAAGACGATCGTCGCGCAGTCACTCGACACACCTGGACTCTTTCGCGTGAACGCCGACGGAACCGGGAAGACGACGATCGTAGAAGGCCACGTGGCGCGCGCGATCCTGCTCCCTGACGATCGCACGGTCGTTTATCTGTCGAACCGCAGCGGTATCCAGTCGCTCTGGTCCGTGCCGATCGCGGGCGGCCCCTCGCGTGAACTGCTGCATCGGTTCATTGCCAGCAACGACACGTTCAGCGCGTCGCCGAATGGGCGCTGGCTGAAGTTCGGCGCGGGCGTGGTGGACGGCCGGTCGGTACGGATGATGTGCGACATGCCGGATTGCACGAACCTGCGGGAGTTCACTGCGCGGCCGGGGCGATGGACGCCCGACAGCCTCGGCGTGTCATGGGTCGATAGCGGGGATCGGAAAAACATCTGGGTGCAGGCGATCGCTGGCGGCCCGCCGCGGACGCTGACGAAGTTCACGGAGAAAATGGTCCAGGATTACGCGTGGTCGCCGGACGGTAAACGCCTTGCGGTCACGCGCACGACGCAGCTGGCGGACATGGTGCTGATCAAGGGAATTCGTTAGCGCCTCCGCATTCTTTCACTCTAGCGACGATCCTCCGCCGGACTATCGCACGGCGTCCGCAATTCCCAGCGGAAGCTTTCCGATGATGCCCTGGCCGGAGGTGTTGTAGAGCACGGTCACCGAAAGCGAATCGGCCGGGAACCACGCGATCTCCGCGCCGAAACCGTCCTCGTGGTGCAGGGTCAGGCGGTACACGGCGCGGTTGCGGTGTACCACCATGGAGCAGCATTCGGCGATCGCCGGACGATCGGGGCTCTTGATGGACGTCGTGAACGTGGTGTACGACGTCGACGAGAGCACGCGTCCGGTGTGCAGCGCGCGCGTCCACGCGTTCAGATCGCCCGCCGTCGCGCAGATGCTGCCGGCACCCAGCTCCTTCGAGGGATGGAGATTGGCAACCGGCCTGCGGGTGTTGGGCGAAACGTCCTCGTAGCCGGTCGCCTCCAGGGTGTCCTTCCCCGCCCCCGCGCACCAGCCCAGGCTCGCGAGCTTGAGCGGGCGCGCGATCTCGTCTCGCAGCACCACGTCGTACGGCTTGCCGTAGAGCTTTTCGACCAGCGCGCCAAGCAGCAGATATCCCACACGGGAGTAACTGAAGCTCATGCCGGGCGTGAATTTCAAGGGTTCGCGCGACGCCCATGCGACCAACGTCGCTGAAGAAGCCGGCTCGTGCGGAGGCGTGTCCCGCGTGATGCTGCCCGCGAGCCCAGAGGTGTGACTCAGAAGCTGTTCGATCGTGATCGGCCGCCACTCGGGCGGCAGACCCATGGTGAGATAGCGGCCGATGGGATCGTCGATCGCGATCTTGCCGCGCTCAATAAGCTTCAGCACCAACGCGGCGGTGAATTGCATGCTCGTGCCGGTGATTCTGTAGACGGTAGACGCTGTGGCCGGACGCTGCGTGGACATGTCGGCCATGCCGTACGCGCCCTCGAACAAGACATCTTTCTTGCGGCTGACGGCAATCGACAGACTGACCACGTCGGGACCCAGCCGCGCGCGCCCCAACGCATCGATGCGGTCAGCGATGGCCTTGTCGGAAATCGACTGAGCAGCCGGCCCTGACGCGGCAAGAGCCGCAACAATAAAAAGTGCCGCCAGCTTCATCAGAAACCCCAGCAGATCACTTTGTCCACGTCCTTGACGATGAGCGAGCGGCCGGCGATGGCGGGATGCGCCCACACCGCGGATTCCGCGACCTGATACCGGCGCACTTCGTCGTACTTCTGTGGACTGGTCCGCGCGACAACCAGTTTGCCGTCTGTCGTTGAAGCCAGCAGCCACGAGCGGTTACCCATCATGGAGGCGTTGTCGCCTTCGCGGCCCTGCGTGCTCCAGAGTGTTCGACCGCTGGCCGCGTCGATCGCAACGAACTGGCCGCGGCCCCGCTCTGTCAGACCATAGATCGTGGTCCCAATGACAACCGGGGTACTCATGAACATCGGTGTCTGCGGATTGGTCCAGGCCGACTCAGTGGTCCACTTTCCACCATCGAGTTTCAACCGAATCGCGCTGAGGGGCATGTCGGTTCCGCCAAGAATGACGAGGCCCTGAAACACAACGGGCGTGAACGAATTCTGATCGAAGTCGGTCCTGAACGGGATCTGCCACAGCAACGCGCCCGTGGACGCATTCAGACCGACCACGAACTTCTGCGTCTGCGCAATCACCTGACGGACGCCGCCGATCGTTGCGATGATCGGTGATCCGGATCCGGGGCCGTCGCCCGTCCACTGCCAGCGCGGCTTCCCGGTTGCCGCGTCCAATGACGTGAGCGCGCCCTTGTCATTCCCGCCGAGATGGACGATGACGCTGGTTCCGACACCGAGCTCGTCCAAACGATCGACGAGCGGTGACGTCGCCGATCCATATTCAGGAAGCACAGGCGGCGCCGGCACTCGCCAAATGAGTTGGCCGTTCGCAAGATCGAACGCAGACAGGACGCCACTGATCCCAAGCGTGAAGACGCGGCCGCCCGCGATCGCCGGCGTGGACTTCGGGCCGGGTCCGTGCGACCGAGCAGCGGGATTGACGGTGTATGGCGCGGGATAGCTGGCGCGCCAGATCTCCTTGCCAGATGTCAGATCGAGGGCACGGACAATTTCCTGATCGCCCTCGCGCGCCATCACCACCACACGATTGCCGGACACCACCGGAGAGGCGTGCCCAACGCCAACCGCCACCTCCCAGCGTTTTGTCAGCGCGTCCGGCCACGCGGCCGGCAACTCGGCGACAGAACCATCGCGCGCCGGGCCGCGCCACTGCGGCCAGTCCGGGCCGCTCGTGGCCGGCTTTTGTTGCGCGCGCCCGTGGGCGACGGCAAGAGAAGCGCACAGGGCCACGGAAACAAGGACGCTGACGACTCGCAGGGAAACGCGCATCCTTGCCTATCCTAACGCTGCGCTGCAGGAGCTACTTCCGCTCCAGCACGGTCCTCTGCGTACCTTGTGGACCCTCCTGGTCTAGATACGCGCGGGTCACCTTGCCTTGATCATCAACGTCGAATTCAAAAAATGGTCCACGCGGATCCTGAAAGCGCTTCTCCGATCGGTTGATGAGGGCGACTTCGGGATTGTTGCCTGGCTTCACCAACAGCTTGTCCCCTTCGCGCCGGAAGATCGCCGTAAATCCAGACGCCGCTGTGTAGGTGCCGACGTAGCGGTCGAGCACCGCTGCGGAGACCACCACCGGTTTCGGCGCACCGGGAGGCGGTGTCGCGGGGAGCGAATCCACGAGCTGCGCCATGCGTTTGCGCATCGCCTCATTCGGCAAACGGCCCATGCCGGCGTTGATGTTTTCGAGCATGTGCTCGGGCTTGGTCGTGCCGGTCCTGACCACAGTGATCGCCGGATGGCTGAGCGCGTACTTGATGAAGAACTGCGCCCACGTCTTCGCATCGAACTCGGCGGCCCAGTCCGGAAGCTTTGTCGCGCTGGCGCGCTGGAAAATTCGGCCGCGGTCGAACGGGAAGTACGCCATCGCCGCGATCTTCCGTTCCTGAGCGAGCGGAAGGATCACGTCTTCAAGCCGGCGGTCGCTCACGGAGTAATCAGCGGCGATGAAATCGATCTGCCCGCCGCGGATGGCCGCCTCGAGCTTGGAAGTCGGAGGGTACGGATAGTTGTTGAGATTCGGCGGAAAAAGAAGTTCGTGCACGCCGATGTACCGGACGCGCCCCTCCTTTTTCATCTCGCTCAGCAACGCGAGGAACGCGGGCTCATCAACCGCGTTGGCGGCCGACACCAGGACCAAATCGATCGTCGCTACCTTGAACGTCGCGAACTTCTGCTCAAGAAACGCCTTCATCGAGGCCAGGTCAGGCTTCGTCGGTGCGGATCCCGGCGCCGGTGGCGGCGCGTTCAGAGGTGTCGTCCAGAAGAACTTGTCCTGAATCCCGAGCTCGATCGCTGCAGCGCGGACACCCTGCTCCACCGGCGGTCCGGCGTGCAGTACATCGACGACTTTCCCGCCCTGGTCGAGGAGCGTCTTGAGAAGCGCCTTGTTCGCGGCGGCATCCGCGGCCGGTCGCGGCGCAAAGCTGATGACCGGGAGCATCTCGCCGGAGGACGGAATGGCCCGCTGTATGAGCTTTCCTCCCGGCTGAAATGCGAAGACATGCTCCGGAGTAAGTGCCAGCGCAGCGCCCGTGCCGGCGGTCAATCCGATAAATTCGCGACGATTAATCATGGCGTGCTCCTACTTCCGAACCAGTGTAATTTTCTGCAGACCCTGCGCGCCCTGCTGTTCCAGAATCGCGCCCGTGACCTTTCCCTGCGCGTCGATCTGGAATTCGAAGAACGGCCCGCGCGGATCCTGGAAGCGCGTTTCTGATCGATTGATGAGCGCGGTCTCAGGATTCGCGCCTGGCTTCACGAACAACTTGTCGCCCTCGCGGCGGAAGGTGGCCGTGAATCCTGACGCGGCCGTGTAGTCGCCCACGTACCGATCGAGGATCGCGGCCGACACCGCGACAACCGGGCCTTGCGGCACCGGCGGCTGACCTCCGCGTCCCGGAGGCGGCGGCCCAGGCGGCAACGCGTCGACGAACTCGGCCATCTTCTTCCGCATCGCCTCGCTCGGCAGTCGACCGATGCCGCCACCAAGGTTGTCCAGCATATGCGCCGGCTTGGTCGTCCCCGTGCGCGCGATGGTGATGGCGGGGTGACCGAGGACGTACTTCAGGAAGAACTGCGCCCACGTCTTCGCGTCGAATTCGGCGGCCCATTCCGGAAGGGGCTTGTTCGCGGCGCGCGTGAAGAGCGTGGTGCCGCCGGTGCAGCTCTGTCCGAATGCGTTGTTGAAGGGAAAGAACGCCATGACCGCGATCTTGCGCTGCTGCGCGAGCGGCAGGATCGTGTCCTCCACTTTGCGGCTGCTCACGTCGTAGTCCACGCCGATGAAGTCGATCGGCTCGTTACGCATGAGCGTTTCGAGCTGGGCGGCCTGGCTGTTTGCGATGATCGTCTGGAACCCGACGTAGCGGACGCGCCCGGCCTTTTTCTCCGCGTAGAGAGCCTCCCGTGTCGCCGCATCGGCCACCACCGGAAGCATCACGAGGTCGATCTTCTGGACCTTGATCCTCGTCAGGAGTGCGTCGATGTACGGCTTCAGCAGATCGGCCGAGGCTGGCGCGTTGCCTGGTGTTCCTCGTGTTGACCAGAACATCTTGCTCTGGATGCCGTGGTCGGTTGCCGCCGTGATGTGGAACTGCTCCGACGCCGGGTTCACGTGCAACGCGTCGTAGACTCTGCCGCCGCCATCGGCAAATGCCTTCAGCACCGCTCTGAGCGCCGTTTGATCCGCGCACGTGGGATGGTTGCTGAACGAGAGTCCGACGGCCGGGAGTTTTTCGCCGGTGGACGGAATCGCGCGTTGGATCAGCGCCGCGCTTGATTGATGAAGCGCGCGAAGCAGTTCGGGCGTCAGCGCGAGTGCGCCGGCGCCGAGCGATGTGCCAAGAAATTCACGACGTGAAAACATCTTCTTCCTCTCCTGAGTGTTCACTTCCACGGTACGTTGGTAGGGGCCGCGCGGCGCGGCCACGAGACAGTGATCGGGCTGCCGGGGAGTTGCATGCGCGCGTCATATTCCTCGATGGCCGGCGCCATGCGGGTTGTGCCCTTTTCCCAGTTGTCCCGGACGGCGCGTTCGATGCGATGTGCGTTGCCGGTTCTCACCGCGGCGACGATCGCGCGATGTTCGGCCTGGGTGGCACTGAAGTCCGGGCCGGTCAGCGGCGCGTAGAACCACTCATATCGATCGAGATGCGGACGGAACGTCTGCAACAAGGCGGCGGTTTCCGGCGTGATCACGCCGCGAAGCAGTTCCCGATGGAACGCGTCGTGGCGCTCGAAGAGCTTGTCGTAGTCGACGGGCGTCTTCGCCGCCTCTACTGCGAACGATTTGTCGATTCTCTCCAGTTCGCGCGCCAGCCGGAACCGGTCCTTCTGGCTCCACGCGGCGAGGCCCCGCGCGGCAAACCCCTCGAGCGCGCCGGCGAGGCCGTAGATCTCGACCAGCTGATCGCGTTTCAGCGGCGCCACGGCCAGACGCACGCGCACACCGGCGCCGCCACCCACTTCAACGAGCAGCCGCTGCTGACGCAGACGCTGCAGCGCCTCGCGCACGGGCGTGCGGCTCAGTCCCAGCCACGCGGCGAGCGGTCCTTCAGCAATGCGCGCGCCTGGCGGCAGGCGGCCCGAGACGATCAGGGCGAGCAACTGCTCGTACGGCGTACCGGCGCGTTCAGTCTTTTGGGTCGATGCGGCGCGGGTCAAAATGGTCTACTAAATTAGCATACCAAATTGCCGGAGCGAGCCGGGCCGGAGGCTACCGTTGCAATTGAAATAATCTAGGTGTAATATTTCATTTGGATGAAGCCGTCTTCGAGTGCGGTCCGGGCGCCCAAGCCAGACGCCGTGCTGGCTAAGGCGGTGTTGTCGGCGGCGGAGCGGCTTGGCCTGCGCCAGCGCGAGCTGTCCGCCATCCTGGGCGCGAGCGAGGCGTCGATCTCCAGACTGCAGCGCGGCCGCGGCATTGAGCCGGACACCAAGGAAGGCGAACTCGCGCTCCTCTTTCTCCGGCTCTATCGCAGCCTGGACGCGTTACTCGGCGGCAGTGACGAACAGGCGCGGCGCTGGCTGCACGCGCCCAACACGCATCTGGGCGGTGTACCGGCGGATCGCGTGAACACCGTCGAGGGATTGGTGGATGTCGTTCAGTATCTGGACGGAATGCGCGGGCGAATCTAGGCTGCGCCGCCTCGACCTCGAAGTCCACCGCATGGTGGAAGCGCAGCATCAAATCTCCACGCGAAAACTCGTCGACTCGCTCGAGGAACACGAGTTGCTCGAGGAACTCCTTGAAGCGTCCAAGCCGCCGAACCGCACGGGCGCACGGCTGCACATCCTTCTTTCGACGCCCTTCCGGTACCCGCCGCTCCCCCACGGCTCACGCTTTGCGAACAGACACGAGTGGTCGATCTGGTACGGCTCCGAAGACACGACCGCGCTCTTCGCCGAACTGGCCTATTACCGCTTCGTGTTCCTCGAAGGCACCTCCGCGGATCTCGGCCTGGTGACCACCTGGCACACCGCATTCACGGTCCGCGTTCGAACCGCACACGGCATTGACCTGGTGCGGAAGCCATTCGCAGACCATGCATCCGAGATCTCGTCGCCCGATCGGTACGATGCAGCGCAGGCGCTCGGTGACGCGATGCGAAACGCCGGCGTCGAGGCGTTTCGATATCGATCGGCGCGCGATCCGGAGGCCGGCGTGAACGTCGGCGTGTTTTCACCAGCCGCGTTCGGGAGCGCCCAACCCCGCGGGTTCCAGACGTGGCACTGCACGGCCACTCGCGATCGCGTTGAGGTCGTACGCCGAGATTTCCTCGAAGTCGCCGCGCACGTGTTCGATCGCACGACGTTCGTGGTCAACGGCAAGCTGCCGGCGCCGGCCGTCTGAGCCGCCAGAACAGCACCGCGTCCGCTGCGCCGAGCGCTCTCACCTAGCGCCGCGGCACTTCCTCGAAGCCCGAGTACGTGATCACGATCTTTCCCTCGGTGCGCCTGTTGAAATTCGTTCTCGACGGCCGCATGGTAAACGGTCCACCGACGGGCATCCGCAGGGTGCCGCCGGCGACTTTGACGTCGGCGAAGTCCACACGGACGGTGCCGCGCGGGTCGAGTAGATCGGGCGACGGCCCACCATGCGTTCATCATAGAGCCGCGCGCTCACTGATTGACACGTCCGTTCACGCGGCGAGATGATCCGTTCGACCACATGATCGGCCAGCGGATCGGGCCGTATGAAATCCTCGCCAAGCTCGGTGAAGGTGGCATGGGCGAGATCTATCTCGCGCGCGATCCGCGCCTCAGGCGCGAGCTGGCCGTGAAGGTCTTGCCCGCCTCCTCGGCGGGCGATCCGGAGCGGCTCCGGCGCCTTGAACACGAAGCGCGATCGGCCTCGAGCCTGAACCATCCGAACATCATCACGATCTATGACGTGGGCCGCCTTCGCGTCGAAGGCGCTTCGGCGGGCCAAGGCGGCGAGGTCTCGTTCATCGCGATGGAACTCGTCCGCGGCATGACGCTCGGCGCTCGCCTGCGCCAGGGTCCGCTCTCTGAAACCGCAATCGTCGATATCGCGACGCAGATCGGCCGCGGGCTGGGACGCGCGCATCGATCAGGAATCCTCCACCGCGACCTCAAGCCCGACAACATCATGGTGGACAGCGACGGCCTGGTGAAGATTCTGGACTTCGGATTGGCGCTGCTGAAAACCGCCGACGTGGGTGCCGGCTCAGTCACGAAGACCAGCAACAACCTGGTAGAAGGCGACGGACTCGCAGGGACGATTCCGTACATGTCGCCCGAGCAGGTCCTGGAAAAACCGCTCGATCCGCGAAGCGACATCTTCTCTTTCGGCGTCGTCCTGTACGAGATTACGTCAGGCCAACGCCCCTTCCGCGGTGAGAAGCTGGGCGTGTTGTTTGACGAGATCGTGCACCGGGATCCGGATTGGACGACGGTCCCCGATCGTTTTGCGCCAATGATCCGGCGATGCATGGCCAAAGACGTTGCGGAGCGATACCCAACGGTGGATGCGTTCCTTGCCGAACTCGCCGGAGGAAGCCCTGCCGTCGAACCTGGCGCGCGGACCTCGATTGCCGTGATGCCGTTCAAGAACCTGAGCACGGATGAAGATGCCGAGTTCTTTGCCGATGGCCTGACCGACGACGTGATCGTGGACCTCTCGAAGATTTCGCGGCTGCGCGTGATCTCACGCGCATCAGCGATGCGCCTCAAGTCCACCGACAAGGATTTGCGGACGGTGGGACAGGAATTGAACGTTCGCTACGTTTTGGAAGGCAGCATCCGGAAAGCGGCCGACCGTATCCGCATCACCGCGCAGGTGGTTGACGTGATGCGCGACGCGCACGTCTGGGGCGAGCGCTTTCAGGGATCGGCCGACGATTTGTTCACGATGCAGGAAGACATGGCGAGGCGGATCGTGAACGCGCTGGAGCTCACGCTCACGCCTGACGAGGACCGGCGTCTTCGCGATCGGCCGATCGCGGACGTTCGCGCGCACGAGTGCTACGCGCGAGCACGCCACGAACTCTGGCGATTCACCGCCGATGGACTCGAGCGCGCCGAGCGTTTCATTCAGAACGGCCTGGACATTGTCGGCGACAACGAACTGCTCTTCGCGGCGATGGGGACCATCCATTGGCAGTACATCAATGGAGGCATCGATCCGTCACCGGATCACCTTCAGCGTGCGGGCGAGTTCTGCGAGAAGGCGCTGGCTTGCGGCGGACGGTCGGCGCAGACGCATATGCTGCGCGCGTTTCTGCGCATGGCCGCCGGCGACATTCAGTCTTCGATCGATCATCTGAACGCCGCACTCGCCGTGGATCCCAACGACCCGGACGCCCTGTATTGGAGCGCGCTGATGCTCCAGTTTGCCGGCTACACGGCGATGGCGGCGCCGCGGATTGCGCGGCTTATGACGATTGATCCGCTCTCACCGCAGAACGCGCCCCTGCACGATTTCTGCGCGTTCATGGACGGGGACATGTCGCTGGGCGTACGCGCCGGGCGAGTGTGGCACGAGCGCGATCCTGGCAATCCGATCGCGCATTGGGTCTACGGCAGCGGTCTCGCGCGCGATCAGCAAATCGATAAGGCACGAGCGGTCTTCGCCGAGCTCGAGGCGAGACCTGACGCGGGTGCGTTCAAACGGATGGCGACGATGTTCCTGCGCGCACTTTCCGGCGATCGCGACGGCACGTTAGCGGCCGTCACGCCTGATCTGGTCGAGGCCGCGCGCCTGGACTGGCAGTACTCGTGGGAAGTCGCGAGTGCGTATGCGCTGGTCGGCGCTTCGGACCAGGCGCTGGATTGGTTGCAGAACGCGGTCACGCGCGGGTTCATCAACTATCGGTTCCTGTCATTGCACGACCCGATGCTCGCAAGCCTTCGCGGCGACGAACGGTTCGTGACGCTGATGGCGGAGGCCAGACAGAGGCACGAACGTCTGCGGCTGTGACGCGATAGACTCTGGCTCCATGTCGCTAGCCGCCGGAGACCAGGTCGGACCTTTCGAGATCGTCGCCCTGATCGGCGAAGGGGGAATGGGACAGGTGTACCGCGCGCGCGATCGGAAGCTGGCGCGCGACGTCGCCATCAAGGTGTTGCCGGATGCGTTCGCGCGCGACGCCGAACGTCTCGCTCGCTTTCGTCGCGAAGCCCAGGCCCTGGCTGCGCTCAACGACCCGCACATCGCCCAGATCTACCACCTCGAAGAATCCGCAGACCGCGCCGCGCTGGTTATGGAGTTTGTCGAGGGCCGTACGATCGCCGACCTTCTGCACGGCCGGCCGCTCGAGATCGAGGATGCCCTCCGCTACGCGTCGGAGATTGCCGCCGGGCTCGAATCCGCTCACGAGAAAGGCATCGTCCATCGCGACCTGAAACCAGCCAACGTAAAGATCACGCCGGACGGCCGAGCGAAGATCCTGGACTTCGGTCTGGCCAAGGCGATGGCGTCGGATCCGGGTTCCGTGGAATTGATGAACTCCCCCACTCTGACGGCGCGCGCGACGGAAGCAGGCATGATCCTCGGAACCGCCGCGTACATGAGCCCGGAGCAGGCGCGCGGCAAGGCCGTCGATAAACGTACCGACATCTGGGCATTCGGCGCACTGCTCTACGAAATGCTCACGGGCCGCCGCGCGTTCGAGGGCGACACGGTGTCCGATACGCTCGCGTCCGTGCTGCGCTCCGATCCGGACTGGAGCGCGCTGCCAGCGAACGTGCCGTCCTACGTCCGCGCGTTACTCGGGCGCTGCCTCGAACGCGATGCGTCGCGGCGCCTGCGCGACATCGGCGAAGCGCGCCTCGCCCTGACCGGCGCCGGATCGCCGGTTGCCACAACGATTCAGCTGTCCGCTCCGACAATCTCCGGGCCAGTGCCAGTTGCCGCGCGCACGCGGCCGTGGGCGTGGATGACCGCCACCGCGCTGTTTGCCGCCGGGCTGGCAGCGGTGCTGCCGACCTCCTCGCTCCTGCGCTCGACGACGCCATCGGCGACGACCGACGCGTTTGAGCTGGCGATCGCACCGCCCGCCGGCGCGGAGTTCCAGATTGGCTCGAATCTCGGCAATGTCGTCCTCTCACCAGACGGCAGCCGCGTTGCGTTCGTCGCGGCCACCGACAAAGCAATGACGCTCTGGGTGCAATCGCTCGATCGAGACGATGCCCGATCGATTCCTGGAACGGA
>Ga0315912_10001699_pt1 | contig 25845 bp, 23 predicted proteins | sample VfabasoilMG_FD_204469 | JGI IMG/M metagenome (GOLD analysis project Ga0315912, IMG submission 204469) | Garden soil microbial communities collected in Santa Monica, California, United States - V. faba soil | ecosystem: Environmental > Terrestrial > Soil > Garden | place: USA: California... | reverse complement strand
GAGAAGCTGATCGAATACAAGAGCTACATCCAGGCGGTACCGTATTTCGACCGGCTCGATTACGTCTCCCCTATGTGCGAGGAGCATGCGTTCGCGCTGGCGACCGAGAAGCTGCTGGGGGTGGAGGCGCCGGAGCGGGCGAAGTGGATCCGGACGCTGTTTTCCGAGGTCACGCGCGTTCTGAACCACCTGCTGAACCTGACGACCTACGCGCTGGACGTGGGCGCGATCACGCCGAGCCTGTGGGCGTTCGAGGAGCGTGAGAAGCTGATGGAGTTCCATGAGGCCGCGTCCGGTGCGCGGCTGCATGCGAACTACTTCCGTCCGGGCGGCGTGGCGAAGGATTTGCCGGCGGGGCTGGCGGACCGGATCGGCGAGTGGGCAGAGGGGTTCCCGAAGTTCATCGACGACCTGGAAGGGCTGCTGACCGCGAACCGGATCTGGAAGCAGCGGACGGTGGATATCGGCATCATGACGCCGGAGCAGGCGTTGGCCTGGGGGTTCTCCGGGCCGTGTCTGCGGGCTTCGGGTATCGCGTGGGATCTTCGCAGGTCGCAGCCCTACGAGATGTACGACCAGTGCGAGTTCAAGGTGCCGGTGGCGCGGAATGGCGATTGTTATGACCGCTACCTGATCCGCGTGGCGGAGATGCGCGAGAGCGTGCGCATCATCCAGCAATGCCTGCGCAAGATGAAGCCGGGCCCGGTGAAGGTGCAGGACAACAAGATCACGCCGCCGTCCCGCGCGATGATGAAGCGCTCCATGGAAGCGCTGATCCATCACTTCAAGCTCTACACCGAAGGGTTCCACGTGCCGGCGGGGGCGACCTACACGGCGGTGGAAAGCCCGAAGGGCGAGTTCGGCGTGTATCTGGTGGCGGACGGGTCCAACCGGCCGTATCGCTGCAAGATCCGCTCCACCGGCTTCGCGCATCTCCAGGCGACGGAGACGATGGCGAAGCGGCACATGCTGGCCGATGCCGTGGCGATCATCGGGTCGCTCGACATCGTGTTCGGCGAGATTGACAGGTAGAGACGATGGCCGAGCAACACGGCGAGGATTTCGAGCAGCCGACGAGCTTCGCGTTCGACGCGGAGAGCGAGGGGCTGGTTGCCTACCACCTGGCGAAGTATCCCGCCGACAAGAAGGCGTCCGCGGTGCTGCCGCTGCTGGACATCGTGCAGCGGCAGATGAAGCGGCACACGGACAGCGCCTGGGTGCCGCGCGTGGCGATGGACGTGATCGCCGAGCGGCTGGAGATGGCGCCGATACGCGTTTACGAAGTGGCGACGTTCTACCTGATGTTCAACCTCAAGCCGGTGGGAAAGTGGCACTTGCAGTGCTGCACCACGACGCCGTGCTGGCTGCGCGGTTCCGACGACGTTGTGGCCGCGGCGCGGGAGTTCACCGGGATCAAGCATTTCGGCGAGACGAGCGCGGACGGGCTGTTCACCATGACCGAGGTGGAATGCGTCGGTGCCTGCGTGAATGCGCCGATTTTGCAGGTGAACGACGACTTCTACGAAGACATGGATTCCGAGAGCACGAAGAAGCTGCTTGAGGCGTTGAAGCGCAATGCGCCGCCGCCGGTGGGGTCCATGATCGGGCGGAAGCATTCGGCGCCGGAGGGTGGGCCGATCACGCTCCTCGACATCAAGCCGGCGGAGTGACGCTGTCATGCTGAGTGACAAGGACCGGGTCTACACCAACCTGTATGGCATCCATGACTGGACGCTGGCGGGTGCGCGGTCGCGCGGGGACTGGGACGGCACGAAGGACATCATCGCGCGCGGGCGGGATGCGATCATTGAGGAGATGAAGGCGTCCGGGCTGCGCGGGCGTGGTGGCGCGGGGTTCCCGACGGGGCTGAAGTGGTCGTTCATGCCGAAGCAGTCCGATGGCGGGCCGGCATATCTGGTGGTGAACGCGGACGAGTCCGAGCCCGGGACCTGCAAGGACCGCGACATCCTGCGGCACGATCCGCACAAGCTGGTGGAAGGTTGCCTGATCGCCGGGTTCGCGATGGGGGCGACGGCGGCGTATATCTACATCCGCGGCGAGTTCTACAATGAATCCAGGAACTTGCAGCATGCGATTGACGAGGCGTACGAAGCCGGACTGATCGGCAAGAATGCGTCCGGGTCGGGCTACGACTTCGATGTGTACATGCATCGCGGGGCCGGGGCGTATATCTGCGGCGAGGAAACCGCGCTGATCGAGAGCCTTGAGGGCAAGAAGGGGATGCCGCGATTGAAACCCCCCTTCCCTGCCGGCATGGGGTTGTATGGGCGGCCTTCCACGGTGAACAACGTGGAGTCCATTTCCGTGGCACCGACGATCCTGCGACGCGGGGCGGCATGGTTCTCCGCGCTGGGGCGGCCGAACAACGCGGGCACCAAGCTGTTCTGCATTTCCGGGCACGTGAACAAGCCGTGCAATGTCGAGGAAGAACTCGGCATTCCGATGCGGGAGCTGATCGAGAAATACGCCGGCGGCGTGCGCGGCGGCTGGGACAACCTGCTGGCGGTGATCCCGGGCGGCGCTTCCGTGCCGGTGCTACCGAAATCCATGTGCGACGAGGCGATCATGGATTTCGACAGCCTGCGGGCAATGCGGTCGGGGTTAGGGACCGCCGCCGTAATCGTGATGGACAAGTCCACCGACATCATCAAGGCGATCGCGCGGCTGAGCCAGTTCTACAAGCATGAGAGCTGTGGGCAGTGCACGCCGTGCCGGGAAGGCACGGGCTGGATGATGCGGGTGATGAACCGCATGGTGCAGGGCCGGGCGGAGATCCCCGAGATTGATACGCTGGAGAAGGTGACGCGGCAGATCGAGGGGCACACGATCTGCGCCCTTGGGGATGCGGCGGCGTGGCCGATCCAGGGCCTGATCCGGCATTTCCGGCCGGTGATGGAAGAACGGATTGCCGCCTACAAGGCGAGCCACGGCGCGCCGGCGGCGCCCCGGATGGCGGCGGAGTAGCGCGGATGGACATCACCGACGTCAATGAGCCAATTGCCGCCAGCAAGTCGGATTTGAGCAATTCGACATTCATGGGCGTCGGGCTCGACAAATCCCGGTTCGAGGATTGCGGCCTGCTGGGCGCGGCGTTCGACTATGTCAATCTCTCCGACGCGCGTTTCGGCCGGATGAACCTTTCCCGTGCTGTTTTCGATGACGGCCTGCTGCCGGGCACGCGGTTCAACAATTTGAACATGTCCGGCGCCTTGTTCGAGAACGTCGCATTGACCGGCGCGGCGATCCGGAATGCCAGCCTCAACGGTCTGCATATCAGCGAGTGCAATGTCGCCGGCATGCGGATCGACGGAATCCTGGTCAGCGATCTGCTCGCCGCCTATCGGAAACAAAACTGATGCCCAAGCTCACCATCGACGGGATCGAGGTCGAGGTTCCGCCCGGTTCCACCGTGTTGCAGGCCATGGAAGCGGCCGGCATCGAGGTGCCGCGCTTCTGCTACCATGAGCGGCTCTCCATCGCCGGCAATTGCCGGATGTGCCTGGTGGAGATCGAGAAGACGCCGCCGAAGCCGATCTCCTCCTGCACGTATCCCGCCGGTGAAGGCATGGTGGTGCATACCGACACGCCGATGGTGCGCAACGGGCGCAAGGGCGTGATGGAATTCCTGCTGATCAACCACCCGCTGGACTGCCCGATCTGCGACCAGGGCGGCGAGTGCGATCTGCAGGACCAGGCGGTGGCCTATGGGTCCGACACGTCGCGCTATGACGAGAACAAGCGGGCGGTGAAGGACAAGGACCTTGGCCCGCTGGTGAAGACGGTAATGACGCGCTGCATCCATTGCACGCGCTGCATCCGCTTCATCACGGAAGTGGCCGGCGTTCCGGATTTGGGCGCGACGGCGCGTGGCGAAAGCATGGAAGTCGGCACCTATGTGGAGAAGGCGCTGTCCTCCGAGTTGTCCGGCAACATCATCGATTTGTGCCCGGTGGGCGCGCTGACCTCCAAGCCGTATGCGTTCGTCGCGCGGTCCTGGGAACTGCGGAAGACGGACAGCGTGGACGTGCTGGACGCGGTGGGGACCAACATTCGCGTGGATGCGCGCGGGCCGGATGTGCTGCGCATCCTGCCGCGGCTGAACGAGGACGTGAACGAGGAGTGGATGGGCGACAAGTCCCGCTTCGCCGTGGACGGGCTGAAGCGGCGGCGGCTGGACAAGCCCTGGGTGAAGCGCGACGGCAAGCTGGCGCCGGCGAGTTGGGATGAGGCGTTCGCGGCGATCGCGGCCAGGATGCAGGGCGTGCCGGGGACGAAGGTCGGCGCCATTGCCGGCGACCTGGTCGATGCAGAGGCGACGGTGGCGCTGAAGGACCTGATGAACTCGCTGGGGTCCGCGAACGTTGACTGCCGGGCGGATGGCGCAATGCTGGATGCGTCGCGGCGGGATTTCTACCTGTTCAACACCTCCATCGCCGGTATCGAGGAGGCGGACGCGCTGCTGATCGTGGGGTCCAACCCGCGCAAGGAAGCGCCGGTGCTGAACGCGCGCATCCGCAAGCGGGTGGTGGCGGGGAAGTTCCCGATCGGGGTGATCGGGGAGCATGCTGACCTGACCTACAAGGCGCAGCATCTGGGTGCCGGGCCGGATACTCTGAAACAGTTGCTGGCGGGGACGCATCCGTTCGCGCAGGTGCTGAAGGATGCGGCCAGGCCCATGATAATCGTCGGCCAGGGCGCGCTGGCGCGGCCGGATGGCGCGGCGGTTCTGGCGGCGTGCTGGAAGCTGGCAGCGGATGTGGGCGCACTGGGCGCGGAGTGGCACGGGTTCAACGTGCTGCACACCGCGGCGGCGCGCGTGGGCGGGCTGGATCTGGGTTTCGTGCCGGGCAACAGCGGCAAGTCCGCGGCCGAGATGTTGGCCGGCGGCGTGGATGTGCTGTGGCTGCTGGGGGCGGATGGGGCCAATGTCGGGTCGATCCCGGCTGCCACCTTCGTCGTCTACCAGGGGCATCATGGCGATGCCGGGGCGGCGCGGGCGGATGTGATCCTGCCGGGCGCGGCCTATACCGAGAAGAACGGCACCTACGTGAACACCGAGGGCCGGGTGCAGCGCGGGCAGCTTGCGGTGTATCCGCCGGGCGAGGCGCGCGAGGACTGGAAGATCATCCGCGCGGCCGGCGAGAGACTGGGGCATGTGCTGCCCTATGACGATCTGAACGCGGTGCGGGCGCGGTTGGAACGGGCGAATGCCGTGTTCGCGCGGGTGGACTACCTGGCACGGTTCGGCAGCACAGACCATACCGGGCCGGCGGGCGATCTGTCGGCGATGGGCAGCGCCGCGTTCGCTTCCCCGGTGAGCAACTACTACCAGACGGACCCGATCAGCCGGGCGAGCCCGACGATGGCGGAATGCACGACGACTTTTGCGGCGGCCCCGCGCGTGGCGGCAGAGTGAGGGTGGGGTCGTAGGACGATGGACTTCATTATCGACTTCTTCCTGCACAATCCGCTCGGCCAGCTTCTGCTGATCGTGCTGGAGGCGCTGGCGCTGCTGGTGCCGCTGCTGATCGGCGTGGCCTACCTGACCTATGCGGAACGCAAGGTCCTGGCGGCGATCCAGCTGCGCAAGGGGCCGAACGTGGTGGGGCCGTTCGGGCTGTTCCAGCCCTTCGCGGACGCCATCAAGATGGTGACGAAAGAGACCATCATCCCCGCCGGGGCGAACCGCTACCTGTTCCTGCTGGCGCCGATGCTAACGTTCATGCTGGCGATGATCGCCTGGGCGGTGATCCCGGTGAACGATGGCTGGGCGATCGCCAACATCAACGTGGGCGTGCTGTACCTGTTCGCGATCTCCTCGCTCGGCGTCTACGGCATCATCATCGCGGGCTGGGCGTCGAACTCGAAATACGCATTCCTGGGCGCGCTGCGGTCCGCGGCGCAGATGGTGTCCTACGAAGTCTCCATGGGCTTCGTGATCGTGACCGTGCTGATCTGCGTGGGCAGCCTGAACCTGACGGACATCGTGCGGGCACAGGAAAAAATCTGGTTCGCGATCCCGTTGTTCCCGATGTTCATCATCTTCTTCATCTCGGCGCTGGCGGAAACCAACCGCTCCCCGTTCGACCTGCCGGAAGGCGAGAGCGAGATCGTGGCGGGATTCTTCGTGGAATACTCGTCGATGAGCTTCGGCCTGTTTTTCCTCGGCGAATACGCGAACATGATCCTGATGAGCGCGATGACCACCATCCTGTTCCTGGGTGGCTGGTACGGGCCGTTCAACATCCTGCCGGTGCTGGGGCCGCTGTGGTTCCTGCTGAAGGTGGGGATCTGCCTGTTCGTGTTCCTGTGGGTGCGCGCGACGTTCCCGCGCTACCGCTACGACCAGCTGATGCGCCTGGGCTGGAAAGTGTTCCTCCCCTTCTCCCTTGTCTGGCTTGTGATCACCGCCGGCGCGCTGATGGCGTTCGGCTGGCTGCCGCACGCGTAACCCGGAAGGAAACCGAGCTATGGGCTTTCTGGACCGCACCGTCCGTTCGATGTTCCTGGGGGAAATCGTCTCCGGCATGGCGCTGACGCTGCGCTACTTCTTCAAGCCGAAGGCGACGATCAACTACCCCTATGAGAAGGGGCCGATCAGCCCGCGTTTCAAGGGGGAGCACGCGCTGCGGCGCTACCCGAACGGCGAGGAGCGCTGCATCGCCTGCAAGCTGTGCGAGGCGGTGTGCCCGGCGCAGGCGATCACCATCGAGGCGGAACCGCGCGACGACGGATCGCGGCGGACGACGCGCTATGACATCGACATGACCAAGTGCATCTATTGCGGGCTGTGCGAGGAAGCCTGCCCGGTGGATGCGATCGTCGAGGGGCCGAACTTCGAATTCGCCGCCGAGACGCGCGAGGAGCTGATGTACAACAAGGACAAGCTGCTCGCGAACGGTGACCGCTGGGAAGCGGAAATCGCCAAGCGCCTCGAACTCGACGCGCCGTACCGGTGAGGGGCTGAGCGTGCAGACAATCATCACGACGCTTCTGTTCTACGCCTTCGCCGCGGTGCTGATCGGCTCCGCCGTGGCGGTGGTGACGGCGCGGAACCCTGTGCATTCGGTGCTGTTCCTGATCCTGGGCTTCTTCAACGCGGCCGGGCTTTTCCTGCTGGCCGGGGCCGAGTTCCTGGCGATGATCCTGGTGATTGTCTATGTCGGCGCGGTGGCGGTGCTGTTCCTGTTCGTCGTCATGATGCTGGACGTGAACTTCTCCGAGTTGCGCAGCGGGTTCCAGCACTACACGCCGGTGGGGCTGCTGGTGGGCGGCATCCTGTTCGTGGAACTGCTGCTGGTGATGGCGGGTTGGAAGCTGGCGCCGGGGGCGGCGCAGGTGAATTTGGCGCCGATCCCGGCGAACGTGACCAACACGGCCGCGCTGGGGAAGCTGCTGTATACGGACTACGTGTTCCTGTTCCAGGCAGCTGGCCTGGTGCTGCTGGTGGCAATGATCGGCGCGATCGTGCTGACGCTGCGGGAAAAGCAGACGTCTCGCCACCAGTCTATCGCGGCGCAGGTGACGCGCACGCCGGCGGATACGCTGGAGATGATGGACGTGGCGAGCGGGGCTGGCGCGGGCGAATTCCTGCGGCCGAAGGTGACGGAGCCCGAGCCGGAGCACGAACATGCCGGCGGGCATGGTGGCCACGGCCATGGGGGGCACCACTGATGGAAATCGGGCTTGGTCATTACCTGACCGTGGGTGCCATCCTGATGATGCTTGGCGTATTCGGGATCTTCCTGAACCGGAAGAACATCATCGTCATCCTGATGTCGGTGGAGCTGATCCTGCTCTCCGTGAACATCAACATGGTGGCCTTCTCGGCGGCGCTGGGCGACCTGGTCGGGCAGATCTTCGCCATGTTCATCCTCACCGTCGCCGCGGCGGAAGCCGCGATCGGCCTGGCAATCGTCGTCGTCTATTTCCGCAACCGCGGCTCGATCCAGGTCGAGGACGTCAATCTGATGAAGGGCTGAGACGTGATCTACGCCACTGCCGTTTTCGCCCCACTCGTCGGATCGCTGATCGCCCTGCTGCTGGGGCGGCAGATCGGGGACCGGGCCGCGCAGGTTGTCACCATCGGCTGCATGGTGCTGGCCGCCATCTGCGGGTCGATCGCCTTCTTCTCCCTGGTTGTGTACCACGGCAATCCCGGCGTTGTGGAACTCGGCACCTGGGTGGAGGCGGGGAATTTCCGCGTCTCCTGGGCGCTGCGCTACGACACGCTGGCCGCCGCGATGGTGGCGATGGTGACCTTCGTTGCCACGCTGATCCACATCTACTCGGTCGGCTATATGAGCCATGACGCGACGATCTGGCGGTTCTTCGCCTACCTATCGCTGTTCTGCTTCGCCATGCTGATGCTCGTCACCGCCGACAACCTGCTGCAGCTGTTCTTCGGCTGGGAAGGCGTCGGCCTCGCGAGCTACCTGCTGATCGGCTACTGGTACGACAGGGCCTCGGCCTGCGCCGCCGCCATCAAGGCGTTCATCGTCAACCGCGTGGCGGACGTGTTCTTTGCCATCGGCGTGGCGCTGGTGTTTGTGAAGTTCGGCTCCATCGAGTTCGGGGTGATCTTCCCGGCCATCGCGGCGCACAAGGCGGATACCTACACGCTGTGCGGCGTGGTGTTCCCGGCATTCGAGGTAATTGGCATCCTGCTGTTCATCGGCGCGATGGGGAAATCCGCGCAGCTTGGCCTGCACACCTGGCTGCCGGACGCGATGGAAGGCCCGACGCCGGTTTCCGCGCTGATCCATGCCGCGACGATGGTGACCGCCGGCGTGTTCCTGATGGCGCGCATGTCCCCGCTGATGGAATACGCCCCGGCGGCACTGGCGATGGTGACTATTGTGGGGGCTTCCACGGCGCTGTTCGCGGCGACGATCGGCTGCGTGCAGAACGACATCAAGCGGGTGATCGCCTACTCCACCTGTTCGCAGCTGGGCTACATGTTCATGGCGGCGGGCGTGGGGGCCTACCAGGCGTCCGTGTTCCACCTGATCACGCATGCCTTCTTCAAGGCGCTGCTGTTCCTGGGCGCAGGTTCCGTGATCCATGCGATGTCCGACGAGCAGGACATGCGCAAGATGGGCGGCATCGCCGGCAAGATTCCCGCGACCTACGTGGTGATGTGGATCGGCAGCCTGGCGCTGGCGGGGGTGTATCCGTTCGCCGGCTACTTCTCCAAGGACGCGATCGTGGAGGCGACGTTTGCGGCGCATTCCGGGGTGGGGATGTATGCGTTCTTCTGCGCCATCGCCGCCGCGTTCCTGACTGCGTTCTATTCCTGGCGCCTGCTGCTGATGACCTTCCATGGCCGCCCGCGGGCGGACCACCATGTGATGTCCCACGTGCATGAATCGCCGCTGGTGATGCTGGTGCCGCTGTTCCTGCTGGCCGGCGGGGCGATCATCGCCGGCTTCTCCCTGAAGGAGTGGTTCATCGGGCATCACTGGGCAGAGTTCTGGCGCGGGTCCATCGTGAACGCGCCGACGAACGAGATCATGCACCACATGCACGAGGTGCCCGGCTGGGTGGCGCTGGCGCCGACCGTGGTGGGCCTGGCGGGCATCGCGCTGGCCTATGTGCTGTATGTGTTCGCCCCGGGCATTCCGGGCCAGTTGGTGAACAGCTTCGGCGGGCTGTACCGCTTCCTGCTGAACAAGTGGTATTTCGACGAGCTGTATGACCGCATCTTCGTTCGCCCGGCGCTGTGCCTGGCGCGGTTCTTCTGGCAGGTGGGCGATGCCACGCTGATCGACGGCATGCCGAACGGCGCCGCCACGATCGCCGCCGGGGCTTCCCGGGAATCGGTAAAGCTGCAGACCGGGTCCATCGCCGTCTATGCCTTCTCCATGCTGATCGGCGTCGTCGCGCTGGTCAGCGTCTTCCTTGTGTTCCGGTGAGTGTGATGAACGCGGCTGGCTTTCCCCTGCTCTCGCTGCTCACCTGGCTGCCGCTGGTGGGCTGTGTGGTGATCATGGCCGTGCGCGGCGATGAGGAGACCGTGGCATCCAACGCGCGCTGGACCGCGCTGTGGACCAGCCTGATCGTGTTCGTGCTGTCGCTGATACTGTGGGTGAAGTTCGACAAGTCCACGGCCGATTTCCAGTTCGTGGAGAACCTGGCCTGGCTGCCGCAATACGGCGTGAACTACCGGATGGGCGTGGACGGGATTTCCGTGCTGTTCATCCTGCTCTCCACCGCGCTGACGCCGCTGTGCATCCTGGCGAGCTGGGAGTCGATCCAGAAGAACGTGCGCGAGTTCATGCTGTCGTTCCTGATCCTGGAAACGACGATGGTGGGCATGTTCGCGGCGGCAGATTTCGTCGTCTTCTACATGTTCTTCGAGGCGGTGCTGATCCCGATGTACCTCATCATCGGGGTGTGGGGCGGGCCGCGGCGGGTGTATGCGGCGTTCAAGTTCTTCCTCTACACGCTCACCGGCTCCGTGCTGATGCTGCTGGCGCTGCTGTTCATGTGGCGCGTGGCGGGGTCCACCGATTTCGCCGTGTTGCTGAAGACCCAGTTTGCCCCGGCGGCGCAGACCTGGTTGTTCCTGGCCTTCTTCGCCAGCTTCGCGGTGAAAGTACCGATGTGGCCGGTGCATACTTGGCTGCCGGACGCGCATGTGGAGGCGCCGACCGCCGGGTCCGTGATCCTGGCCGGAGTACTGCTGAAGATGGGGGCGTACGGGTTCCTGCGTTTCTCCGTGCCGATGCTGCCGCAGGCCTCCGCCTATTTCGCGCCGATGATCTTCACGCTGTCCGTGGTGGCGGTGATCTACACGTCCCTGGTGGCGCTGGCGCAGGAGGACATGAAGAAGCTGATCGCCTACTCCTCCGTCGCCCATATGGGCATGGTGACGATCGGCATCTTCACCTTCAACGTGCAGGGCATACAGGGCGCGCTGTTCCAGATGCTGTCGCATGGGGTGGTGTCGGGGGCGCTCTTTCTTGTCGTCGGCGTGGTCTATGACCGCATTCATTCGCGGGAAATCGCGCGCTATGGCGGGCTGGCGGACCGAATGCCGAAATACGCGCTGGTGTTCATGCTGTTCGCGATGGCCAGCGTCGGCCTGCCGGGCACGGCCGGTTTCGTGGGTGAGTTCCTGGTGATCCTGGGCGCGACCAAGGTGAATTTCTGGCTGGCGATCCTGGCGGCCACGGGAATGGTGCTTGGCGCGGCCTACACACTGTACCTGTATCGCCGGGTGATGTTCGGATCGATCACGCGCGACGATCTGCGTGGCATCCTGGACCTGTCGCCGCGCGAGGTCGCGGTGTTCGCGCCGTTGGTGGTGCTGACGCTGTGGATGGGCGTGTACCCGTCCTCCTTCACCTCCTTCTTCGAGGCGACAGTGGCGCAGATGGTGAAAACCCATACCGCCGCGATTTCGGGCGCGGTGCAGATCGCCGCGGGAGTGCGCTGATGAACGCCGCTTTCAACTGGACCCTCGCCCTGCCGGAAATCTGGCTGGCCTGCGCGGCCATGGCCATCCTGGTGATCGGCGTGCTGTCCCGCGCCGAGGCGACGGTGACGGCGACGCTGTGCTCCATGTTCACCCTCGGCGCGTTCCTGATCGCGGCGATGCTGGTGCTGATGGGTGGCGCGGGCGTTGGCTACAAGGGGCAGTTCACGGTCGACGCCTTCGCGGTGTTCATGAAGCTGCTGCTGATGGCGGGCGCCGCCTACGCGGTAATCCTGTCGCTGGACTACAACCGGCATGCGGGGATCGCCCGCTTCGAATACCCAATCCTGATCCTGCTTTCCGTCACCGGGATGATGGTGATGACGTCCGCCTCCAGCATGATGACGCTGTACCTGGGGCTGGAACTGCAGTCCCTGGCGCTCTACGTGCTCGCATCCTTCGCGAGGGATGACCTGCGCTCCTCGGAAGCCGGGCTGAAATACTTCGTCCTCGGCGCGCTGGCCTCCGGCCTGCTGCTGTACGGCATGTCCCTGGTCTATGGCTTCTCCGGCACCACCGATTTCGCGGCGCTGGCGACGGCGCTGAAGAATCCGGCGGCGGTGTCTCCCGGCCTGGTCGTCGGCTTGGTGTTCATGCTGTGCGGTCTGCTGTTCAAGATCTCTGCCGTGCCGTTCCATATGTGGACACCGGATGTCTACGAAGGCTCCCCCACCCCGGTTGCCAACTTCATGGCTACGGCGCCGAAGGTGGCGGCCATTGCGCTGCTGCTGCGTGTGATGGGTTTCATGTTCGGCGGGCTGGTGGCGCAGTGGCAGTTGCTGGTGGTGATCGTCTCCATCGCGTCGATGGTGCTCGGCTCCCTGGCCGCCATTGGGCAGACGAACATCAAGCGGCTGATGGCGTATTCCTCCATCGGCCACATGGGCTACGCACTGATCGGCCTGGCGGCCGGTACCGCGGACGGACTTCGCGGCGTGCTTATCTACATGGCGACCTATGTGTTCATGAATGCCGGCGCCTTCGCCTGCATCATCGCCATGCGGCGCAAGGGCAAGCAGCTGGAGCAGATCGACGACCTGCGCGGCCTGGCGCAGACCGACCGCGCTCTGGCCTTGTTCATGGCGATCTTCATGTTCTCCATGGCCGGCATCCCGCCGATGGCCGGGTTCATCGGCAAGCTCTACGTGTTCCTCGCCGCCGTGCAGGCAGGCATGTGGACGCTGGCCACGATCGGCGTCCTCACCTCCGTGATCGGCGCCTACTACTACCTGCGCATCATCAAGGTGATGTATTTCGACGACGCGCAGCCGGCCTTCGACGCCCGGCCCGCCTCCCTCTCCTTCGTCGCCTGGACCACGGCACTGGTGACCACGTTCTTCTTCATCGTCCCCGCCCCCATCGTCACCGCCGCCGAAGCCGCCGCCAAGGCACTCATCCGCTGATACCGGCATGGGTTGGTGTCGGAATGTCAGAAAGGAAGGCCAGGGGCTCCGCCCCTGGACCCCGCCAAGGGCGAGCCCTTGGAACCCTTCCGTTATCCCTTCTGAGAAGAAGGGGCCTACTCGGACGTATTGATTGCCGCGATTGGCCCCTTCTTCTCAGAAGGGATAGTGATGGGGGTCCAGGGAGCACGGCTTTCTGGTGGGGGTCCAGGGGGCAAAGCCCCCTGCCCTACCTACGGGCACCCCGGCACGAACGCACGTCGGCATGAGGGAATTGGCATGCTGTTGGTAGTGGATGCGGGCAACACTAATGTGGTGTTTGCGGTGCGGGATGGGGATCAGTGGCGCGGGATCTGGCGCATTCGTACCGCGGCACAGCGCACGTCGGATGAGTATGCGGTGTGGCTGCTGGCGTTGCTGAACCATGCGCGGATCAATCCGGCGGAGGTGACGGGTGCGGTGATCGGCACCGTGGTGCCGGCGGCGCTGTATCATTTGCGCCGCCTGTGCCGGGACTGGTTCGCGGCGGAGCCGTTGATTGCGCGGGCGCCCCTGGATTGGGGGTTCGCGATCAAGGTGGATAATCCGAACGAGGTGGGCGCGGACCGGCTGCTGAACGCGCTGGCGGCGCAGCATCGGTTTGGCGGACCGCTGGTGGTGGTGGATTTCGGCACGGCGACGACGTTTGATGTAGTGGACCGGGACGGATCCTATCTGGGGGGGGTGATCGCGCCGGGGATCAACCTGTCGATCGAGGCGCTGCACCAGGCGGCGGCACGTTTGCCGCGGATCGGCATTGGTCGGCCGCAGTCGGTGATCGGGCGGAATACGGTGGCGGCGATGCAGTCCGGCGTGTTCTGGGGTTATGTCGGACTGGTGGAAGGGATTGTGCAGCGGTTGCAGGGGGAGTTTGGCGGGCCGCTGAAATGCATCGCCACAGGCGGTCTGGCGCCGTTGTTCGCGGAAGGCACCACGGTGATCGCCCATATCGAGCCGGATTTGACGCTGGATGGGCTATGCATGTTGGCGGCGCGCAATCCGGCGCCCATATTCACGCGTGAACGCATGCACCTGATCGAGCCCGAGTAGAGGAACCTCACACCCTAGATGAACGACAACACCGGAGATTTCGCCTTCCTGCCGCTGGGTGGGACGGGCGAGATCGGCATGAATTTGAACCTCTACCGCTGCGATGGGCGGTGGCTGGCCGTGGATTGCGGCATCGGCTTTGGCGGGCCGGAGCATCCAGAGGTGGACGTGATGATGCCGGACCCCGGCTTCATCGCGGAGCAGCGCGACAAGCTTGTCGGGCTGGTGATTACCCACGCGCATGAGGACCATATCGGCGGTGTGGCGTGGTTGTGGCCGCAGTTGCGCTGCCCGGTGTATGCGACGCCGTTCGCTGCGAGCGTGCTGCGGCGCAAGTTGGGTGAGACGCAACTGCTGAACAAGGTGACGATCCATGAGATCGCACCGGGCGGGGCCTTCAAGCTGGGGCCATTCGGGCTGCAGTTCATCAAGCTGGCGCATTCCATCCCCGAGGCGCAGGCGCTGGCGATCGAGACGCGGCATGGGATTGTGCTGCACACCGGGGACTGGAAGCTGGACCCGAAGCCGCTGGTGGGGCCGCCGACGGATGAGGCAGCATTCGCCAGGCTGGGCGAGCGGGGCGTGCTGGCGATGGTGTGCGATTCCACCAATGCGCTGGTGGAGGGGCATTCCGGGTCCGAGGGCGATGTGCGGCTGGTACTGTCGGCGCTGGTGCGGTCCATCCGTGGGCGGGTGGCGGTGACGTGCTTTGCCTCCAACGTGGCGCGGGTGGAGTCGATCGCGCTGGCGGCTCGAGCGGCGGGGCGGTCCGTGTGCATTGCCGGGCGGAGCCTGAAGAACCTGACCGAAGCGGCGCGCGATTGCGGCTATCTGCGCGATGTGCCGCCGTTCCTGCCGATTGATGCGGCGGAGGATTTGCCCGACGACCGCGTGCTGATGATCCTGGCGGGGAGCCAGGGCGAGCCGCGCTCGACCCTGGCACGGGTAGCGATGGACACACACCCGCGCATCGGGCTTGGCGAGGGGGATACGGTGATTTTCTCCTCCCGCGTCATTCCCGGGAATGAACGCGCCATCTACACCATGCAGGACAACCTGGCCCGGCGTGGCGTGCACCTGATGACCGATGCCGACCACAATGTGCACGTTTCCGGCCATCCGGCGCGGGACGAGTTGCGGCGGCTGTACCGCCTGGTGAAGCCGCGCTACGCGGTGCCGACGCATGGCGAGTGGCGGCACCTCACGGCGCATGCGGAACTGGCACGCGAAGCCGGTGCCGAACCGCTGCTGCTGGAGGATGGCGACATCCTCAGCCTGGCGCCGGACCGGCCGGAGATCATCGACAGCGCGCCGACCGGGCGGCTGGTGGCGGACGGCACGCGGCTGGTGCGGCTCGATGGTGCCGTGATGGGCGCGCGGCGGCGCATGCTGTACAACGGCGTGGTGCTGGCAAGCCTGGCGGTGGACGCGGCGGGGAAGCCGCGCGGGACCCCTCGCCTGACCGCACCCGGGATGTTCGACGAGGACGACCCGGAGTTGACGCGAGTGTTGAACGATTTTGCCGCAACGGTGGCGGACCTGCCGGTGAATACGCGGCGGGACGACGATCTGCTGGCGGACGCGGCGCGGGCGGCGCTGCGTCGGGCGTTGGGCCGGCGGCTGGACAAGCGGCCGATTGTCGATGTGCACCTGATCCGGGTGTGAGTGGGCGATGAACCCGGTTTCCGGCGTCGTCCTGTATATCGTGCTGTGGTTCCTGGCGCTGTTCGTGGTGCTGCCGATCGGGATCAGGCCGGTATCCGACGCCGACCCCGCCAGCGGGTGGCGGGGCGCGCCGGAGACGCCGATGCTGCTGAAGAAGGCGCTCGGCACTACGGTGCTGGCCGCGGTGCTGTGGGGCCTGTGCTACCTGGTGATCACCAGCGACTACCTGAGCTTCCGGTCCGGCATTCTGGCGCTGCCCGAGAAGTGAGGCGCGCCTGCGGCGTGCTCAGACCGACAGATAGCGCTGCTTGATGTCCTCGTTCGCCTTCAGCCCGGCGATGGTGTCGCGATAGACGATCGTGCCCTTGTCGATGACAGCGGCATGCGTCGCGACGCCGAGGCAGAAATGCATGTTCTGCTCCGCCAGGATGAGAGTCACACCCATCTGGCCGAGGCGGCGGATCAGGGCGCCGATCTGCGCGACGATGACGGGGGCGAGACCTTCCGACGGTTCGTCCAGCAGCAACACTTCCGGGTTGCCCATCAGGGTGCGAGCGATGGTCAGCATCTGCTGCTCCCCGCCCGAGAGGCGGCCGGCCATGCGCGTCTTCATGCTCTCCAGGATCGGGAACACTTCGTAGATGCGCTGCAGGTTCCAGTAGTCCTGCCCGTCCGGCCCCTTCTTGATGGCGATGAGGAGGTTGTCCTCCACGGAATGTTCCGGGAACACCTGCCGGTCTTCCGGCACGAAGCCGATGCCGGCGCGGGCGATGTCGTAGGCCGCGTGGCCGCGCAGGTCGCGTCCCTTCACTTTCACCGCGCCGGTGCGTGGTGGCGCGAGACCGATGATGGACTTGAAGGTGGTGGACTTGCCGGCGCCGTTGCGGCCGAGCAGCGCCAGCGTCTGGCCCTGCTCCACATCCAGGCTGAGGCCGAACAGGATCTGGCTGGCGCCGTAGAAGACGTCGATCTTCTCGACCTGAAGGACGGGGCCGGCCATCACGCGTGCTCCTCGGCGCGGCCCAGATAGGCGTCGATCACCGCTTCGTTGCTGCGGATCTCATCCGGCGTGCCTTCCGCCAGCACCGCGCCGTAGCGCAGCACGCGCACCGTCTGCGCGATCTTGAAGACGATATCCATGTCGTGCTCGATGAATACCAGGGTCATGCCGCCCAGGCGCCACAGCGCCTGCACCTTCTCGATCATCGCCCAACGTTCTTCCGGCCCCATGCCGGCGGTGGGTTCGTCCAGCAGCAGAACTTTCGGCTCCAGGGCCAAAGCGAGGCCGATATCCAGCAGCTTCTGGTCGCCGTGCGAGAGGTTGCGCGACAGCAGGCCGCCGACATCGGCGAGGCCGAGCAGGTCCAGGTGCTCCATCGCCTTGGCCTGCGCGGCGGCGGTGGGAAAGCGGCGGAACATGCTGCCGTTCTCGGCACGATGGGACAATACCGCCGCCGTCATCGCTTCCAACACCGTCAGCGACGGGAAGATGGAGGCGACCTGGAACGCCCGGCCGAGGCCCTTGCGCACGATCTGCGCCGGCATCAGCCCGGCGATGTTCTCGCCGTCCAGCACGATGCGGCCGGAATCGGGCTTCAGGTGGCCAGTGATCAAGTTGAACAGCGTGGTCTTGCCGGCACCGTTCGGGCCAATCACGGCCGTCAGCGAGCCATCCGGGAAATCCAGCGTCACATCGCGCGTGGCCGCGACGCCGCCGAAGGATTTGACGAGGTTTTCGACCTTCAGCATCAGTCCTGCGCCTTCTTGCGCGCGGCGCTCAGCGCGCTCTGTTCACGGGCTTCGCGACGGTCGTAGATGAAGTCCAGCAGGCCCTTTCGGAAGCCGAGCACGATGGTGAGGATCAGCAGGCCCAGGAACAGGCCGTAGTGCTTGGTATAGTGCGTCACCACGTCGTTCAGGACCTGCAGGATCACCGCGCCCAGCACCGGGCCGAGGAAGACGTGCAGGCCGCCGAGCATGATCATGAAGATCGCGTCACCGGAGTTGGTCCAGAAGCTGAAGCTGGGGAACGCACCGGCGGCGAACAGCGCCATGATGATGCCGCCCAGGCTGGCGAACACGCCGGCGAGGACGAAGCAGATCAGCTTGGTACGCATCACGTTGACACCCAGGAAGGTAGCGCGCTGCGCGTTGTCGCGGATCAGCCGCAGCGTGTAGCCGAAGGGCGACATGACGATGATGCGCAATATGACCAGCGCGACGACGAAGATGGTGCAGGCGAACGCATAGAAGGTCGGGCCATCCGCCAGGTTGATGCCGAGGAAGGGCGGGCGCGGAATGCCGGACAGGCCGTTATCGCCGCCGGTGTATTCCACCAGGTTCATCATCAGGCTGTAGATCAGCATCTGGAAGGCGAGGGTGAGGAAGGAGAAGTAGATTTCCGTGAGGCGCACGCAGATGGCGCCGATGGCAAGCGCCAGCACGGCGGCAAAGACCAGGGTGAGGATGATGCCGGTTGGCAGGCCGATCGGCAGGTTCTGCATCAGCAGCACGAACGGGTAGGCCCCCGCCGCGCCAAAGAACATGGCATGGCCGAAAGAGACGAGGCCGGTGTAGCCGACCAGCAGGTTCAGCGACATCGCCAGCAGCCCGTTGGCGCTGACATAGATGATGAAGTTGGTCGCCGCCTTGCTGCCCAGCAGGGGCACGCACAGCAGGGCGACAAGGCCGATGGCGGCGAAGGCGAGGTCGCGCGCGAGGGTGTTCTTCTGCATGGCCCGCTACCTCGGCGCCCGGCCGAACAGGCCAGCGGGCTTGAAGATCAGTACCAGACCCATGATGAGGAACATCAGCCCGTCGACGAACAGCGGAAAGCCGACGCTGCCGAAGCTGCGCGCGAAGCCCAGCAGGATGGCGGCCGCGAAGGCGCCGCCGATGGAGCCCATGCCGCCGATGACGGTCACGATGAAGCTTTCGATGACGATCGAGAAACCCATCCCCGGCGTGAGGGCACGGACCGGCGCGGCGAGCGCGCCCGCCGCACCCGCCAGCACGGCGCCGAGGCCGAAGACCGAGGCGAACAGCACCGGTGTGCGAATGCCGAGCGCCGAGACCATGGACGGGTTCACCGCCGCGGCGCGGATCATCTTGCCGTAGCGCGTCTTGGTGATGACGAACCACAGCACCAGGCCGATGACCATCGAGACGATGATGAGGAACAGGTAGAAGGGCGGCACCAGGCCGCCGCCCAGGCGGATGGGCGGCAGGCGAAATGCCACCGGCATGCTCATTTTCCGGAAATCCACGCCCCAGATGATCTTTACCAGATCGTCCATCACCAGCACGACGCCGTAGCAGACCAGCAGCTGCATCAGCACGTCCTGGCCATAGACCTTGCTGATCAGGAACCGCTCAAACAGGATTCCGAAGATGCCGACGCCGATGGCCCCGGCGAGGACCGCGAGAAAATAGCTCTCTGTCGGCTGGTACACCGTGTAGGCGATGTAGGCGCCCAGCATGTACAGCGTGCCATGGGCGAAGTTCACCACGTTCAGCACGCCGAAGATAAGGGTGACGCCCGAGGCCACCAGGAACAGCAACATGCCGATGATGAGCGCGCTGGTCGATTGCGTGACCACGCAGCTCATCTGGCCGAAGCAGGCGAGCAGGGCCTCTAGCTTCACGGAACCAAACTTTCTCTATCAGGCCAAAAAATCCTGGCCCCGGCTGTCCCGGGGCCAGGCGCGTGCTCAGCCGAAGCCGTTGCGCTTCTTCCAATCGGCCTCGTGCTCGATGATCGGACCCCAGTCCGCCATGTAGACGTCCTTGATGAACGGGTCCTTCGGGATGGTCACACCGTAGCCGACGACATAGTCGATCACGGTGTGGTCGGACGCGCGCATGGTCAGCGTGCCTTTGGTGCCGAACGGGCTCTTGATCGTCATGCCCTTGATCACCTCGGCCAGCTTCTTGCCGTCCGTGTTGCCCTCGGTCTTCTTCAGTGCCTCGATCATGAAGGTTGCGCCGGTGGCGTTTTCCCAGGACCAGTTACAGATCTTGTGGTCCTTATTCTTCGCCGTGTACTCGGTATAGAAGGCCTGATTTTCCGCCGTCTCGGGCACGATGCGGTTGTAGCGCGTGCCGGAATGCAGGCCGGAGGGAAGCTGCTTCACCTCGGTCAGCACACCGTAGTCGCCGAGGTTGACGGAGAAGGTCTCCATCTTGTCGAACATGCCATACAGCAGGCCCTGGTCGATCAGCGCCACCAGGTCACCGGCGAACAGCGCGGTGTAGAGCGCCTGCGGCTTGGCATTGATGATCTTCGTCACAACCTCGGTGAAGTCCGGCTGGAACAGCTTCGGCCAGGCCTGGTCCAGCACCTCGATCTTCGGCTGGAAGATCTTGGCGTATTCCATGAAGGACGCGGTGTTCTCCCGGCCATAGGCATAGTCCGGCGCGGCGGTAACGAACTTGAACAGGTTCTTCTTGGTGACGATATCCGCCGCGTAGCGCCCGCCGCCGATGGCGTCGTGGATACCCTGGCGGGCAGAGCGGAAGCAGGTGGGCGCGAACAGCTTGGGGTTCGCGGTGAGCGAGGTGGTTTCGGAGTTGGTGTGGATGCACAGCACCCCCAGTTCGCGCACCAGTTCCTGCACTGCGAAGGCGCTGGCGGAAGTCTCGGCGTCCAGGATGATCTCGCAGCCCTCGCTATTCACCAGGTCGCGCACCACCTTGGTGGCTTCGTCGGGCTTGCCCTTGGAATCGCGGGTGATGAGTTCCAGCTTGAGGCCGTTGATGCCACCGGCGGCGTTGATCTTGTCGATCTCCATCCGCGCGCCGGCGGCGGAGGACTGGCCGAGAAGGGCGAAGACGCCGGAGAACACGCTGGGCATGCCGACCTTGATCGCGCCCTTGTTCTGGGCAGCGACGATGTTGGGCATCGCCAGGCCCGATGCCGCGACAGCCGCACCCGTCATAATGCCGCGACGCCCGATGGCGCGCGGCAGCCCCTTGTTGATCGACTGCATGGACGTTTCCTCTGATGGCGAATTGCCGGTGGCGCGCCAATAGAAGGACCGGATCGGTCCTGTCAATCACAGGGCTGGCACACCCGTACTTGTACCAGAGCGGTGTCCGGACGCGGCGGTATGGGCGGGAAAATGCCTATGCCGCGCCTGCCAGGGCGGCGGCGCGGTGGCGGCGGATGCGGAGGACCATGAGGGCGGCGGTCATGCAGGTGAGGCCGCTGGCCATGAAGGCGACCATGTAGCTGCCGGTGTAGTCGCGGACAGTGCCGGCGAGAATGGCAGCGAGGGAGCCGCCTATCTGATGAGCGGTGTAGATCCAGGCGATGATCATGGGGGCGTCGCGTTCGCCGAAGACTTCGTTGGTCAGCGCATAAGTGGGCGGGCCGGAGGCGGACCAGTCCAGCCCGTAGAAGGCGGCGAAGATGAGCAGCGAGGTAGGGCTGAAATCCGTGAACGGAAGAATGACGAGGGAGGCGCCGCGCAGGGTGTAAACGACGAAGAGGACGAAGCGTGGATTGACGCGATCGGTGATCCAGCCGGAGGAGGCGGAGCCGATCATGGAAAACATGCCGAGCGAGGCAAGCATGGAGGAAGCGGCGAGCTGGGCGATGCCGTTGTCCGCGCAGTAGCTGATCAGGTGCGTGCCGATAAGCCCGTTGGTGGAGAAGCCGCAGGCGGCGAAGGAGATGGAGAGCAGCCAGAAGTCCAGCTTGCGCACGGCGCGGCCGAGGGCACCGAGGGTGAGGGTGAAGGGATTCTGGCCGGGGGCGGCGGACTTCGGCTCGGCGACGGTGGTGGTGCCGAGGGCGGGGATGCCGATCTTTGCCGGAGATTCGGGAAGCAGGAGGATCAGCATGACGACGACGCTGCCCATGACGAGGCTGAGCGTGAAGGTGACGGCCTGCCAGCCGTAGCGATCCGCCATCATGCCGAGGAAGGGGATGAAGATGAGCTGGCCGGCGGCGTTCGCGGAACTCATCAGGCCGACTGCAGTGGCCTTGTGGATGGTGAACCAGCGGTTCACCACGGCAGTGGCGAGCCCGATGGAGCCCGCGGAGGCGCCGATGCCGACCATGAAGCCCCAGGTGAGGTAGAGCTGCCAGGTTTCGGTGATGAACATGGCGAGCGTGGTGCCGGCGCAGAGCAGCAGCAGGGCGCAGACGACCGTACGCTTGAGGCCGACGGCCTGCATGAGCCCGGCCATGAAGGGGGCCAGGAGACCGAGCAGGATGATGTTGACGGAGACGGCGCCGGAGATTGCGGAGATGGACCAGCCGAACTGCTGGTGCAGCGGCACGATGATGACGCCGGGGGCGGCGCGCACGCCCATGGAGCAGAGCGTCGCGATGAACATGATGCCGAGGACGACCCATGCATAGTGCAGGCGCGGGTTCACCAGCGGGGCAATGAACTTGGAGAGCATGCGGCGCCTGGACCTTTACCTGCCGGGGGGCGGACTCCTACCAACCGGTAGCGTGTCACCCGGGCAGGCGGGTGGCAAGATCGTGCTGCATGCGCGCGGCGCAGGCGAAGGAATCCATTTCCGCAGGGCTGGAGACGGAATGGATTGCCTCGTCGTGGTGCGGCCGGTGGTCAGACGGGTTCGTCGCCGCGGATGGTGATGCGATGCATCAGGCGGGTGCCGGCCGGGTAGTCGTTAATGGCGAAGTGCATGGTGCAGCGGTTGTCCCACAGCGCCATGGCGCCGACGGACCAGCGGAAGCGGCACGTGTGCTCGGGCCGGGTGGAGTGGCGCATGAGGAAATCGACGAGCGGGGCGCTTTCCTCCTCGGTCATGCCTTCGAACGTATCGACGTGGCTGCCGACATAGAGCGACTTGCGGCCGGTTTCCGGGTGGGTGCGCAGCAGCGGGTGGACGGAGGTCGTTTGCAGGTCGCCGGGGTCGCGGACACGGACCTGGCTGAGGCGTTCGCCGTAGAATTCCTTGCGCGACTTGCCGCCGTATTTCTTGGTCCCCTCCCCCTTCGCGACGACCTTCAGCGGCGCGAGCATGTCCTGCATCGCCGGGGAAAGGTTCTCCAGGGCCAGGTACTGGTTGGTCCACAGCGTGTCGCCGCCGTGGTCGGGCATGCGCTTGCAGTAGAGCATGGTGCCCATGGCCGGGCGCGGGTTGAACATCTGGTCCGTGTGCCAGGTGCCGCCGAAATTGCGCTTGTCGCCCTCGTGCTTCTGGATCTGGATGATCTCCGGGTGGTCCGGCAGCCCCTCCACATAGGGGTGGTAGTGGATTTCGCCCCAGCGATTGGCGAAGGCGACCTGCTGGGCCGGCGTGATGTCCTGGTCCCGCAGGAAGATGACCTGGTGGGCGAGGAGGGCGCGGCGGAGTTCGGTCATCACCTCGTCGTTGAGCGGCTTCGATAGGTCCACGCCGGTGATCTCGGCACCGAGGGCGCCGGCAATCGGGTGGGTTTCGATATGGCGGTATGGCGTGTTGGGCAGGCCGTCCATCCTGGGAGTTCCTTCCGCGTCAACCGGCCCTGGCGTGCCGCGCGGGCCAACCGGGCCATCTGCATATTGGCGGCATGATGGCGCAGCGCGGGGCTGACGGGAAGATGGTGCGGCGGCGCCGACCGGCATGGCGAGGCGACAACACCGACCCGCGGGTGGGCTTAACGAAACATCACCAAATATTGACCGTTTGTCTCCATTTTTACACGAGTTTTACTTGTGCAAAAGAATTGGCGCCTGTTTGATGCCGCCCAGGCCGCGATATCGCATGTGCGAAAGGGTTCGGACGGCCGATGACTGGGATTGCGGCTGGTTCGAGGAGTTACCTGCGATGTCACATTCAGTTGACGATCACCACCTTGAGGCGCGCGTGGCGGACCTGCTTGGGCGGGTGACCGCGCCGAGTGTGCCGACCTGCGAGCGGTGCGGCGCGGTACTGGTGCGCGGTGCGCCAAAATCCGTCAACAGTCTCGCGCAGATACGCAACACCGGGCAGTATTACCACAGCTGCGGCCGGGCGGACTGTTCCTACCTCTAGGGACTTACCCGCCCCACTGGACAGCGGTCCTGGTCAGCCGCGTAGCGTTTCACGAATCTCATCCAGGATCGCCGGGTCATCGATCGTAGGCGGAACCGGCGCGTCCACGCCATCGGCGATGCGGCGGATGGAGGCACGGAGGATCTTGCCCGACCGGGTCTTCGGCAGGCGCTTGACCACATGCGCGTCCTTGAAGGAAGCGACGGGGCCGATGCGTTCGCGCACCAGGCCGACGAGTTCGCGCTGGATTTCCGCCTCGTCGCGGTTGACGCCGGATTTCAAGACGACGAGGCCCAGGGGCACCTGCCCCTTGAGCTGGTCCGCGGCGCCGATGACGGCGCATTCCGCGACGTTAGGGTGGGCGGCGAGCACCTCCTCCATCGCGCCAGTGGAGAGGCGGTGGCCGGCGACGTTGATGATGTCGTCCGTGCGGCCCATCACCCAGACATCGCCGTCCTCGTCCACCATGCCGGCATCCCCGGTGCGATACCAGCCGGGGAAGTCGGCAAGGTAGGCGTTGCGGTAACCCGCGTCGTTGTTCCACAGCGTGGGGGAGCATGAGGGCGGCAGCGGCAGGCGAACGCAGAGATTGCCCTGGGTGCCGCGTGGCAGCACGTGGCCCTCGTCGTCCAGGGCGTGCACATCGTAGCCCGGGCTGGGGCGGCCGCCGGAGCCGGGCTTGACGGGGAACAGGCCGAAATCCCTGAAGCCGGCGGTGATAGCCCAGCCGGTTTCCGTCTGCCACCAATGGTCCACCACCGGCTTTTTCAGCAGGTCCGCGGCCCATATGGCGGTGGGCGGGTCGCAACGCTCGCCGGCGAGGTAAAGGGCGTCCAGCTTCGACAGGTCGTAATTGGCGGCGAACTTGCCGTCCGGGTCCTGCTGCTTGATGGCGCGCATGGCGGTGGGGGCGGTGAACAGCACGCGGACATTGTGTTGGGAGACGACGCGCCAGAAGGCGCCGGGGTCGGGCGTGCCGACCGGCTTGCCCTCATACATGATGGTGGTGCAGCCGCGCAGCAGCGGGCCGTAGACGATGTAGGAATGGCCGACCACCCAGCCGACATCGGAGGCGGCCCAGTAGGCATCGCCCGTGTCCACGCCATAGATCATCTTCATGGAATTGTGCAGGGCGACGGCGTGGCCGCCATTGTCGCGCACCATGCCCTTGGGCTTGCCGGTGGTTCCCGATGTGTAAAGAATATACAGGGGGTCGGTTGCCAGTACCGGCACCGGCAGGTGCTCGACACCCTTCGCTTCCGCCTCCAGCAGGTCGGAATCGCGGCCCGGGGTGAGGTCGCACGGGCCCTGACTGCGTTGCAGGATCAGGCAGCTATCAGGCTTGTGCGGCGACAGTTCAATGGCCGCATCCAGCAACGGCTTGTAGGCGACGACGCGGCCCGGTTCCAATCCACAGGATGCTGCCACGATCACCTTCGGCTTGGCGTCCGCGATGCGGGAGGCAAGTTCCGCCGCCGCGAAGCCACCGAACACCACGCAATGTACGGCACCGAGCCGCGCGCAGGCGAGCATGGCTATCGCCGCTTCCGGCACCATGGGCATGTAGATGACGACACGGTCGCCACGTTCCACGCCGCGCGCGGCCAGGGCGCCCGCCGTCTTGGCAACTCGTTTTGTCAGTTCCGCATAGGTGTACGTGACGCACTGCCCGGTCATCGGGCTGTCCCACACCAAAGCGGGCTGGTCCCCCCTGCCCGCCTCCACGTGCCGGTCCAGGCAGTTATACGCTGTGTTCAGCGTCGCGCCGGTGAACCAGCGGCCATACAGGCCCTGCGTGGGATCGAACACCGCGTCCCATCCGCGTTCCCAGTCGATTCCCATGGCGGCGCCCGCCCAGTATTCCGGCGGGGCGAGTTTCCAGGCAGTGTAGACGGAATCATAACGGGACGCGGACATTTCGTTCCTCTTGGGTTAGCCCGTGCGGGGGGGACCCTTGGCCGGTGGAGCGAGCATACAAGCGCGGCGCAGGTTGCGAAAGTTTCATGCGTCGTCACGGTTCGGACACGATCATGCCGCGCTTCCGCCGCCGGCAGGCGGTGAACTCCTCCCCAGCCGGCAATCACGCCGGCGATGGAGACGACACAGGATGACCAAGTTTTCGCGCCGCAGCATCTCCTCTCTCGCGCTGGCCACCGCGCTGATCGGTGCCATGGCGGTGCCGGCGACGGCGCA
>Ga0315912_10001698_pt1 | contig 25883 bp, 22 predicted proteins | sample VfabasoilMG_FD_204469 | JGI IMG/M metagenome (GOLD analysis project Ga0315912, IMG submission 204469) | Garden soil microbial communities collected in Santa Monica, California, United States - V. faba soil | ecosystem: Environmental > Terrestrial > Soil > Garden | place: USA: California... | reverse complement strand
TTGGTTCGCAGAACATGAGGCTTTTGAGCTGAGGAGGGGCGCGCCCTACCTGCTCGAGCTCGAGTGGGATGGAGGGCGCGAGCAGCAGTCTGCCCTGGTGGGTGACCTGCCCTTGCTCGTCCGGTGGTGAGGAGCGCGTCGCTGCATCGCGCCTGCTCGTGCGTCGAGGCCACGCCAACGCGGGGCCACCTCCGCGGGCATCGCTAGGCGAGCATCTGGTCGGCCCACTCGCGGATCTCGAAGGATTGGATCAAGCCTTCCAGGACAAACGGATCCTGTTGGACGAACGCTTCGGCGGCCTCCCGGCTGCGGAAGATCGCGAGGCTGCCACCCCGGTCGGCGAACGGCCCGATGCCGATCACGTCGCCACGAGCGACGAACGCGTCCACGACCGCTTTGTGGCGAGGATACACGGCCTTGATCGCGTCCATGCCGGCACCGCTTCCGATTCCAATCACCACTGTTTTCATGACTGCCCTCCAACGCCGAGATGCGGCGCACGCTAGCAGAGTCGAGGCTCTGATGGAGACGGCAGTTGGGCAGCATCGCAGAGACGGGAGTGGGCCCGCCGGCACTGCCCGGCGCCGGGGGGGCTCCCCAGAGCGGTGGTCAGGGGCCGCGCAGCGTGAACTCACGGGCGCGCTCGCGTCCGTCGCCCGGCGCAAATTCCAGGAACTCCGACGGCGCTCCTCGTGGGATGGCCCCGTACGTCGGGTGGGTCCGAAAGTCGACGTAGTTGAGAAAGTCGCCCTCGAACCGCCAGTGCGCGAGCAACCCGTCATCGCTGGGGGTCGGCACGCTCGGCCTGCGTAGATCGCGGACGAGCTCTTGCGCGCTGAGCGCGCGCTCCCAGATCTTCACGTCTTCCAGAAATCCAAAGAAGAAGTTGGAGAGTCCCCCCCAGGAGCCATTGCGGCTGGCGCCGAGGTAGAGGGGGGTCGCGTTCTTGGGCAGGCCGCCGCGGAACGGTGCGCTGGCTTCCAGGTTGCCGTCGACGTACAGGCGCAGCTCGCGGCCGTCGCAGACGCCTGCCAGGAAGTGCCAGCCGTAGGACGGCGCGCCACCGTCGCGCAGCTTGGTCGAGCCGTTGAGCTCCACGCTGCGGATGCCGTTGCTGACGGCGAAGCGGGCCCACCCTTCCGGGCCGAGGCCGAGGAAATAGGAATCATCCGCGACCGACTCGGAGTTGAACTGATACTTCGACACGAGGGCCTGCGGTCGAGGGGCACTGAACTGATCGACGGGCACGCCACGGCTCTGAGCAAACGCGCTGACCCAGGCGGCCACGGAGAAGCTGCCCCGCGGTGACAGGTTCTCGCCGCCGGCGATCTCCAGAAATCCATTGTAGGATTGTGTCGCGCTGGGCGGATTCGGGAACAAGAGGACCGAGTCCTCGCTCACCGGCGCGCCCTTGGCGACGATCGCCGCGTCACCGAACAAGGTCGCCTCCAGGCCGGTATCGGGCTCCCCGTTGAAGCGCCCGGCCGCGTGCAACCCATAGGTTCCGCTCGGGCCGCGCAGCGGAATGCCGCGCTGCCGCGCTTCCGGCGGATACGCCATCGTGGCTTCGTCGTCCCACAGCAAGACCTCGTCGATCTCCCCGCTGAAGAAGTAGCGTGGGCTGCCGTGAAACAACGCGGCACCGACGAGCGTGGGCACGCCCGGCGCGGGCGCCAGCGCCGTCCCTTGGTGCTGATCGAGATACAGGTGGGCCTCCCACCAGTAGTCGACGTAGATGTCGAGGAACGGGCGCGACAGCGCCCCGCTCGACGAGAACCTCCCGAGCAGATGATGCCATTGCCCGTCGGCAACGTTGCTGGTTCCCGTCACCGTCAGCGGTTGGTTGTAGGGGGGCGTGGCGAGCAACACGGTGAAGGTTGCCTTGCCATCGCGCACCGACAACGCAAACTGCTCGTCGTTGACGTCGAAGATGGGGTCGTCGTATCGGGACACCACGACTTGGTACCCGCGGTCGACGCTGGTCCTGATCCACGCTTCCACGGCCAGGTAGTCCGTGACGACGGCGGTCGCTCCGCTGCCCACTTCGGCGTAGTCCCCCTGCCCGTCGAGCGCGAGGGCCTGGTTGTAATCGTACCCGCCGGCGCGCGACGGTACGTAGTTGACCCAGCCCAGCGCCTGGGGCGAGGGCGCTCCCGCGCTCGTCAGCGCCCGAGCCGTCCGATCCTCGGCCGAGCTGGTGCGCTCGAAGTCCAGATCCTGTGCCGGGCTACACCCTACGGCCACAAACCAGGCGGACCTTAGTGCGATCCAACAGAGTGGGGAGCAAACACAACCGCGGTTGAAAATTCCGTGCATCGTTGCTGCATCTCCTGGTTTGAAACGAGGTGCTGCCTCTGTTGTCTCACCTGGATCAGCAGTTCTTCAATCTGGAGTTGCTTGGGCGAACTTCGCCGAAGCCGCAGCGCGTAAGTCCGACCCGTCGCGGAAATGGCAGGCCACGTTGCGGGCCCCACCGCAGCGCCCTATGTTCGATGTGAGGCCTTCGATGAGAGACGCGACTCGCTACGTGCCCGATGGACCAAAGATCAAGCGGCTCCGCCACGGCCACACGCAGGAACAGCTCATCGAGGCGATCAAGGCCGCGGTGGCGGGCGGTCAGCGAGCGACGCTGCACGTGAGCACGCTCTCGAACGCGGAAACCACCGATGAGCCGGTCGCCGCCAGAACGCTTCAGATGATCGCTCTAGGACTGACGCGTCTCACGGGGGTACCCGTCTCGTGGGAGGAGCTGTCCGTCGGCCGCGTCAAGTCGAACCAACGTGACAGTTTCGACGAGGCGGATATGTACTCGGCGATGGCGCGCGCGCTGGGCAGCCTGGAGCGCGATTCGATCATCCGCGTCTGCTCGTTTCAGGGTCGCGATCCGCGAGATCCGAAGAACAAGGAGATGGCGGCCTATCATGAGCAGCTCGACCTCGTCTTGCGCCGCGAGCCCGGCATCAAGCTCTACCGCCTGGTGTCGCTGCAGACGCCGGAGAAGTTGTCATTTCTAGCTCGAATGTTGCGCGACTATGGTGAGCCTGCCCGTTCCAACATCTCGGTGAGGGTCTATCCGTGCGCGGACGACTTTGCCCGGCGCGGGATCGTGTTGCCGCCTACCGTCCAGTTGATCGGCAACCGCCTCTTTCTGGGCAACCCGACGCGGGAGGGCATGGGGTCGCCGTGCTTGCGTGGCTCCAAGCGCGAGGTCCCTTTCTGGCGCGAGTATCTGGAGAGCGTCTGGGAGAAGGCCGGAGCCTCGATGGAGGTGCTGAGCGGGGGGCACATCCAATCGGACAACCTGCAGCGGACCGTGTTCGAGCGCGTGGCTGCGTATGCCAGATTCGTGGTGGCGAACACGGGCCCCGGCCCGGCGCTGACGACCGCCGAGGAGGTGTTGGAGAAGCTGTGGGGCGTGATGCAGCTGTTCCCCGACCTCTGGTACCGCCCCGCCGCGCACCGCCCTGGACGGATGGCGGACGGCGGCCGTCCCTATGGCAGGACCTTGCTCGCCGAGAGTCGCGACTTTGAAGTCGTCGTCGCGCACTGGAACGGCCAAGACGGGTGCCTGCCTCACGATCATGGCGGCAGCCGCGGGGTCGTGCGGGTGCTCGAGGGGGCGGCGCTGGTTCAAAACTACGTGGCGCCGGAGGCCAACCATGGCTCGGTGCCGCTGACACCGCTCGGGCCTCCGCGCAGCCTGCGCTGCGGTGAAAGCATCGCGGTCACGCCGGACGTGGTCCACTCGATGAAGCCGGTGCAGGCGGGCCTGGTCACCTTGCACATCTATGCGGGGCCCGTGCGGGGGATGCGGGTGTTCGATCTCGAGCGGCGCAAGGGCATCCGCGTCGGCGATTGTGGCGCGTGGTGGCCCACCCGCGAGGAAGAGCGGCTGACGAACGCCGCAGAGTTTACCTTCTGACGCCCGTCGAGCGCTGCCGCGGCCTCGGCTAGTGGGGGCGAGCTGCGCGCGCCTCTCGCCGGCGAGTCCAGCCGCCGCGCTTCAAAACGTTGCAAACACCAACCACTCGACGAGCGGAGCCGCCGCTTTGGCGTGCGTCACGAGCCACGGGCCCAACTTGGGCGAGGTGAGCAGCCCCTTGGGCAGGGCAGGGAAGCCCACCGTCAGGCCCTTGCGCTTGAGGTGCTCGGCGCGCGGATGATCGGGAGCGTAGCCCCTGGGCACCCGTTTGTAGGTGTCGTGCGAGTCGACGGAATACCCCTTCTTCACGAGTGCGCGCAGGAGTTTGTCGAGCTCCGCGCCGCGCGTGTCGTCCGCGACCGCCTTGCGGCAGCCGACGAGGGCGTGGCTGTCCATCATGTAGTGGCCGGCGGCCGCGAAGGACTGCGGCTGCCCCACGTGCAGGTAGAGGGCGATGGGGACCTCCGTCAGCTTGCCGTGGCCCTTGACGGGGATGACGCCGCCGATGTGCGTCTTGTACGGCGATTTGTCTTTCGAGAAGCGTACGTCGCGAAAGATCCGAAACAGCTTGGGCGGAGCGAGGTCGCAGTGCTCGAACGCCGGGTCAACCCCCGCGTGAACCTCCTCCAGGAGCTCTTTCATCGGGCTCTGCCAGCCCTCTTCGAACTCTCGTTTGTGCGCTTGAAACCAGTCGCGGTTCTGATTCTTGGCAAGCGCGCGAAAGAACTTGGCAGCGTCGTCGGGGAACCCGGAAAAGCCCATGCGGCACGCTACCATACCGAAGCGCACGAGGCGCGCTCGCCCGGGCTCGAGCTCGAGCCCGGGCAACGGCACGAGCGCCTACTGTAGACCTTCGGCCTCCAGGGCGGCGCGCACGGCAGGGCGAGCGCCGATGCGCTCGAAATAGGGCCTCAGCACCGCCGACTGCTTGAGCGCGGGGGCGTCCAGGCGGCGCAGCGAGCGCAGCGTGTAGTAGGCATAGCCGTCCGCGACCGTGAACCCGTCGTCGCCGAGGAACTCCCGTCCCTCCAGCGCCGAGGCCAGGGTGCGAAAGCGCGTGTCCAGGCGCTGCCGGAAGAACTGCTTGAGCTCGGGCCCCGACTTGGGATTGTTGATCGGACCAAAGCCTTTGTGCAGCTCGGTGGCGATGAAGTGCAGCCACTCTTGCTGGCGCACGCGCGCCAGCGTTCCCTGCTTGGGCGCCAACTTGGAGTCCGGCCGCAGGTCGGCGATGTATTGCACGATCACCGCCCCCTCGGTCAGCACCTGACCATCCTCCAGGCGCAGCGCGGGCACGTAGCCCTTGGGATTGACCGCGAAGAAGTCCCCGCCATCCTCCAGCTTCTTGGCGGCGAGGTCGACTTTCACGAGATCGAACGGGACCCCCGCCTCGCGCAGGGCGATGTGTGGCGAGAGGGAGCAAGCACCGGGCGTGTAATAGAGTTTCAGGGTCATGTGCGGTTACCTAGCGTTTTCGACTTGGCTCGAGGATATTGGAGTGTGTTCAAAGGAAGCGGCGTGCCAAGGCACACGGCTCACGTCTTGGGGGTGGCGGCCTTGGGCGTGCCGTCCGCGGCGTAGGGAACCCAGTACTCCTGGAGATTGAGCTCCTTCAGCGCTTGCTCGAGGAACTGCGGCTCGACCCAATCCTCGAAGCGGAAGGTCTCCCGGATCAGGCCGAAGCGTTTGGCCTCTTCAATCTTCTTGTTGTATTGGGTGACCAGATACTCGTCGATGAGCGGGCTCGACAGTACCTTGAGCGAGAACTGGCCGAGATCTTCCTTGAAATTGGCGAAGGTCACGCCAGACCGTGTCCAGAGCTGATACGCCGGCGCCGGGTTTGCATCCTGGTCCGACTGCCACTTGGCAGCGAGGACCAGCGTCTTCACGACGCGTTTGGTGATCTCCGGATACTTGCGGATGAACTCCTCCGAGCCGATGAACGAGGCATGGCGATACGACTGGACGTCCTTCGCGTCGCTCGCGTACAGCACGCGAGCCAGGCCCTGGTCCCGCAGCGATAGGTACTCGGTCCAGCCGAACGCAGCCTCGATGTCTCCCGTCGCCATCGCGGCTTTGGCCGTCGCCGTATCCATGTTGATGGCGCGAATGTCGGACTCCTTGAGTCCGAACTTTTCGAGGATCTTGTTGGCGGTGAGCTGGATGTTGGTCCCCTTGAATAGCGCGACCTTCTTGCCTTTCAGGTCCTTCACCGACTGGATCGGAGAGCCCGTCGGCACGAAGATGTAGGTGGTACTCCGAATGCCGGTGGCCGCCAGCACGCGCGTCTTCAGGCCGCCGGAGTGCCCGATGATCGAGGGCAGGTCACCGAGCAGCGAAAAGTCCACCAGGCCGTTCGCGTACAGCTCATTCACGGCGGGGCCTGCTCCGCGCAGGAAGGACCACGTGACCTGAATACCGTCCTTCTTGAACTCCTCCTCCAGCAAGCCCTTGAGGTGCGCCGTGGCGAGGGTGCTGCCGCCCACGACGGGCCGATTACCGACGCCGACGCCGGGATACGCGAGCCGAATCACCGTGGGTGCATCGGCCTGCGAGGTCGCAGCTGACAGCACGAGCAGGCCGATCGCCGCGAGCCAGTGGAGGAACTTGAACGGATGAGTCATGACGTCTTTCCTTGTGCAGAGAACTGAACCCCGGCGTGTCGCGGGCGCACTGATTTAATAATAGACACATGTCTTGTATACAAGACCCTCTCGTGAGGGGAACGGATTCTTAGCGCCCCCCCAACGCTGCGCCGAGCCAGGGCGGCCGGGACCTAATACCCGGCCTGCTCCGGTTTGAGCCACCCCGCCAGTACGACTTCCGCCTCCCGATAGCCGCGCGGGTCAGCGCCCAGCTCGGTCGCGGTCCACACCCGGGCGCGCGGGGAAGTGCGCCGCAGCCGCTCGACGCTGTCCTCGGGCAGCTCGACGCCGAGCGCGATCGGCAAGGCAGCGCTCATTGGCCTGCTCCGTGGGCGTCCACCTGGAGTGCTTCCGTGGGCGCGACTCGCTGTGGCGCTGGGCGCAGCAGCAGCCATCCGCCGGCGAGCGTGAAGCCAGCCGCGGCCAGGAGAAACACTGCCTGCAGCCCGAGCCATTCTGCCGCGTTGCCACCCAGTAGCCCTCCCAGCACCCAGCCTACGGGGCCGACGAGTGCATTGAAGCCAGAGACCTTGCCGTAGCCCGTGCGCAAGCCGATCTGCGCGTAGCGCGTCAGCGTCGAGATCTGCACGGCGCCCAGGCCCAGGCCTACCACCACCGACCCGAGCCAGAGCAGCAGTGGCTGGGCCGTGCTGCCCAGTGCCAGCAGCCCTGCGGCAATGACCGCAAAGCTTGCCGCGTAGCCGCGGACAGGGCCGATACGCCCCAGCACACCGCCCAGAAAGAAGAGTGCGAAGATGTAACCGATGCCCTTGGCCGAGATCAGACTGGAGGCCGCTCGTTCGCTCATGCCCGCCAGGCGCAGGCCGACGACGGGAATGAAAAAGGTGAAGAACGCTCCGGTGGCCTGGGTCGTAGCTTCCACCACGGACACGCGGCGCAACTCGGGGTCGCGCACCAACGACGCGACCTGGGCGCGCAGCGTCCGCCAGCTCGAGACCCGGGCCGCGCCTTCCCCTCGATGCGAGCGACTGGGCTGCGGCGAGTAGCGAGCGAATACGATGGGCGACAACAGGATCGTCGCGCCGAACGCGACCGCGACCAGATAGTAGCTCGCCGCGCTGCCGAACGCGGATACCACGGAAGCGCCCAGCACTGGGCCGATCAAGAACATACCCACCATGTGCGTGCCGCGATACCAGCCCGCCTTGGTGTCCCCGAGGTGGGCGAGCTGCTGCAGAAAGACCGTATTCAAGGACACGAAGCGAAACGGCATGAAAAAGCTGATCAGCGCCGTGCCAAGCAACAGGTATGCAGGTGCTGGTGCGAGCGGAATCAGCGCGTACACCACTCCTACCAGCGCGGTTCCGAAGATGAAGGGACGGTGCGGCCCCAGCCGATCCGACAGCAGGCCCACCGGCAAGCTCATGAAGATGACGCCGATGCTCTGGGAGGCTGCGATCAGCCCGAGCATGCTGGCGCTACTGCCCAACTCCACCGCGTGCAGCGAGTTGGTCACCTGGGCCATGCCCACGCTCACTCCCATCACCGACGCCAGGAGAGCAAAGACCAGAAGAAAGTGATTCTGCTCCAGGAACGCGCGCAGAGTTCCCGGCGGTCCGAGTGGTGCTCGGCTGCCGAGCGGCGAGGCATCGACCATGCCTCCAAGAATACAGGTTCCGGTTTCCGCCGCTCGTCAAAATTCCATTGAAGTACAATTGTGTCTTTCAAAGGGGAGTTCTGCTCGGGTAGGTTCGCAGCGCACGTCAGGCGAAGTGGCCAGGGGTGCTGGACGAACATGGAGGACAGGTTGTTTCGCTTCCCGCGCATCCACATTGCTACCGCGGCCGCTGCGCTCGCCCAATGGCTGTCGCTCGCCCTCTGGCTGTCCCTGGGCCTCGGCGGCTGCTCCCGCAGCCAGCCGGCGGCCGAACAGCAAGGCAGTGCGTCGCCCGCGTTCGAGACGCTGGAGCTGCGCTATCAGGGCTATGCCGGCGGGGTTACGTATCCGGAGCTGGCCGAGGATCTCGGTTACCTCGCGCCTCTCCAGCTGAAGTACGTGGGGAACACCATCAGCGGCCCGCAGGACATCCAGACGGTGGTGACGAAGGATATCGACTTTGGGGGTGCCTTCAACGGCGCCGTTCTGAAGTTGGTCGCCGCCCAGGCGCCGGTCCAGGCGGTCATCGGCTACTACGGCGTGGACGAGGAAACCTGGGGAGGCTTCTATGTGCTCGAGGGCAGCCCCATCGTGAGTGCGCGCGACCTGATTGGCAAGAAGGTCGCGGTCAACACTCTCGGCGCTCACTACGAGTTTGTGCTGCGCGAGTATCTGACGCGGGGCGGTCTTTCAAAGGAGGAGATCGCTCAGGTGACGCTGCTGGTCGTGCCGCCGGTGAACGGTGAGCAGGCGCTGCGCCAGGGTCAGGTGGAGGTGACCACCCTCCAGGGCATCTTGCGCGACAAGGCGGCGGAACGCGGCGGCCTGCGCAAGCTGTTCTCCGACTTTGATCTGTTTGGCAAGTTCACCGCGGGCAGCTACGTGATGCGGCGTGACTTCCTGCAGACGCACCCGCGCACGGCGCGACACTTCGTGGAGGCGACGGCGCGCGCCATCGAATGGGCACGGGGTCAGCCGCGAGCCGAGGTGATAGCCCGGCTCGAGAAGCTGATTGGGGGGCGCGGCCGCGCTGAGGATGCCTCCGCCGTGAAGTATTGGCGGTCCACCGGCGTCGCGGGCACCGGCGGGCAGATCCAGGACCGCGAATTTGGGATGTGGATCGATTGGTTGGTCAAAGATGGGCAGCTCAGCCCCGGGCAGATCAAGCCGAGCGACGTGTATACCAACGAGCTCAATCCATTCTTCAAGAGCGCCAGCTGACGGGCAGGAGAAGCACGGCGGCCTGGGTTGGGGCCCCCGCGGGCAACGCAGCGGCTAGCTCGCGACCCGGACGGTCTGGCCCTCCGCGATGTCGGGCCTGGGCGCGCGGATCACTCGCTCGCTGCCGGTGAGGCCAGCGTCGATCTCGATTTCGGCGCCGGAGTCCCGCTCGATCTCTACCGGCAGGAGCCGCACGCGATCCTGGTCATCGACGACGGCGACCACCGTACCTGCCTTGCGGTTCAGGAGTGTGGTGGCGGGCAGCAGAAATGAGCGCTGCGAGCTCACGAGTTCGAGCCGTACGCTCGCATACATGCCCGGCAACAGCTTTCCGTCGGGGTTGGGCACGCGAACCTCTACCTTCATCGTACGCGACTGGGGGTCGAGCGTGCCGGAGCTGCGGGTGAGGACCCCGGCAAAGGGCACGCCGGGAAACTCGCTCAACTCCAGCTGGGCCTGGATCCCGGGTTGGACGCCCTGGACGAGGCTCTGCGGAACCTGGATGAAGACGCGCAGCGGGTCCTTCGCTACGATCTCGAACAAGGGGTTGTCTGCGCCCGCGCTCACCAGGCTGCCGCGTTCGACGTTGCGCGCCGCGACGTTGCCCGCGAACGGCGCCACCACCCGAGCAAAAGACGCGAGTTGCTCCAGCCGCTGAAGCTGCGCGGCGCGCGCCGTACGCTCCGCTTCCGCGACGCGCAGGTTGGCGGCACTGACGCTCGCTTGCGCCTTGCGTTCGTCCAGCTCTTGCTGGGAGGCCAGGCCGAGCGAGGCCAGCGAGCTGTACCGCTCGAGCGTCGAGCGAGAATAGGCCAGCGTCGCCTGCGCCTGCAGGATACTGGCGCCCGCCTGCGCGAGCGCCGCCGCCGCCTGGTCTATCTCCCGCGCCAGTTCCGGCGTGTCGAGCTCGGCGAGCAACTCGCCCGCCTCGACGTGATCGCCCATGTCGGCTCGCCATGATTTTACGTAGCCGTTGGCGCGGCTATACACGCTGGCTCGTTCCAAGGCTTGAATGCTGCCCGGCAGCAGGAGCGAGCGCGTCGCCTGCGCGCGCACCGGGGAAACGACCCCGACGGACACGGGTTCCCGTGCGATGCGGTCGGCCTCCGCCGCGAGTGCCGCGCGCCGCGCTTGCCTCGGAAAGTAGCCCAGACTGAAGAGCAGGCCGAGAGCGCCGAGGCCCAGCGCGACCAGCCGGCGACCGCGGCCTGCCTGGACGCTGCGCGCCGGTGCAGAGGCGGGGGCGGTGCTGTCTACGGATTCGGGGGCAATGGAGATGGTCATGGGGAAACCTCGGAGAGCAAGCGACGCGCTGGCCTGCGCCTCAGCACGCTGTAGATCACGGGCACGGCAAAGAGCGTCGCGAGCGTGGCGGCGACGAGGCCGCCGATCACCGCGCGCCCGAGCGGTGCGTTTTGTTCCGCGCCGTCACCGAGCCCGACCGCCATGGGCAACATGCCCAGAATCATGGCGAGCGCCGTCATCAGTACGGGGCGCAGGCGCGTCGTGCCGGCGAGCAGTGCGGCGCTGCGCGCGCCGAGTGGGGTACCGGTGTCGGAGGCCGCATGCGCGTCATTGGCAAAGCTGACGATCAGGATGCTGTTTGCCGTGGCCACACCGACGCAAAGAATGGTCCCCATCAGTGCGGGTACGCTGAGCGGCGTGCCAGTGAGGAAGAGAATCCAGGCGATCCCGGCCAGTGCTCCCGGTAGTGCCGTCAAGATCAAGAGCGGATCGAGCCAAGATTGAAAGTTGATCACCAGCACCAGATAGACGAGCACCACGGCCAGAAGCAGCCCGTACCCCAGGCTGCTGAACGAAGACTCCATGCTCTCCACCTGGCCCCTCATCTTCACCGTGGAGCCGCGGGGCAGCTTGTCACCGAGGCCGTGCAGCACTTCCCGAATCGCCGCCGCCACCGATCCGAGGTCGCTGCCGTCGACGTTGGCGAGCACGTCGTAGGTCGGCAGGGCGTTGTGGTGCGTGATGTTGGTGGGGCCTGTCCCGCGGCTCACCTTGGCGAGGTTCGTCAGCAACTGAGGACTACCCGTGGTCGAGCCGATGGGCGTGGACCCGAGGCTTGCCAGACTGTTCATGCGATATTGGGGTGTCTGCACGGCCACGAGGTATTGAATGCCTTTGATGGGGTCCAACCAGTAGTTGGGCGCCGTTTGCCCGCTGGAAGACAGCGAGATCAAGAGATCGCTGGCCACGTCGCGCTCGGTCTGCCCACTCTGAATGGCGGCCACGCGGTCCACCTCGATGCGGTATTCGGGCGCTACCGGCACCTGATGCAGGTGGACGTCGACGGCGCCCGGTATCTTTTGCAGTTCGCGCTGAAGGTAGGCGGCGAGCTCCAGGTTCTTCGCGCTGTTCCCGGGGGGCCCGCTGATTTGCACGTCGATGGGCGCGGAGATGCCGAAGTTGAGCACCTGCGTCGTCAGGTCCGGAGCCAGAAAAAAGAAGGTGCTGTCGGGGTGTTCGCGCCGGAGCTCCCTGCGCAGCGTGCGCACGTAGTCGCGCGTGGGGCCATGACCCGGAGCGAGGGAGACCAGAACTTCCCCGCCTGCCACGGAGATCATCGAGGGATCCCCCATGGACAGATTGATCGGACTGACCGTGACCCCGATGTTGTTGATGACGGTCTCGATTTCACCCGCTGGAACGACGCATCGCACCAGGTCGGCGACCTGCGTGTGCAGCTGTTCCGTCTCTTCGATGCGCGTGCCCGGCGCAGCGCGGGCGTGGAAACGAATCAATCCGGCATCCACGGTCGGAAAGAAGTCCTGCCCGAGCAGCGGCAAGAGCGACAGGGACAGAGCCACCAGCCCGGCAAAGGCGAGCCCAACGTGGCGCGGATGGTCGAGAGCCCAACGGAGCGCCTCGCCGTAGGCCTGACGCAGCCGCGCGAAGGACGCCTCGAAACCAGCATGCCAGCGCGCCACGCGACCGCAGGCGGGCTGCCCGTGCCGCTCGAGCTCGGCAGCGAGCAGGTACTGCACGAGCGTCGGAACCAGGGTCCGCGACAGCAGATACGACGTGAACATGGCGAAGACGACGGCCAGTGCCAGCGGCAGAAACAGAGAGCGGGCCGAGCCCGAGAGGAACGCGACCGGCACGAAAACGATGCAGATGCAGAGCGTGGAGACAAACGCCGGCACGGCGATCTCGCGCGCGCCATCCAGGATGGCCTGCGAGAGCGGCTTGCCCTGGCCCAGGTTCCTGTGGATGTTCTCCAGTTCGACTGTCGCGTCGTCGACCAGGATCCCGACCGCCAGCGACATGCCTCCCAGCGTCATCAGATTGAGGCTCTGGCCCAGCGCGCCGAGCGCCATCGCCGACACCAGGATCGAGAGCGGAATCGATATGATGATGACGATCGTGCTGCGCCAGCTACCCAGGAAGAGCAGAATCATCAGCGCCGTCAGGCCAGCGGCCAGCACCGCCTCGTGAACGACGCCGTCCAGCGCCGAGCGCACGAACACCGACTGGTCAAAGAGCGGAGTGAGCTTGATCTCCTTGGGTAACGTCTCGAGCACCGCGGGCAGCGCGGCCCGCACGCGCGACACCACATCCAACGTGCTGGCGCCGGCCGATTTCAAGATCGGCATCACCACGGCGCGCTTGCCGTTGGCGTGGACGATGCTCGTCTGAGGAGCAAACCCGTCCCGCACGCTGGCGACGTCGCGCAAGAATACCGTGGTGCCCCCCACGCTTCGAATCGGAATGTCCGCCAGGGCAGCCACGCTGAGCGTGCTGCCGTTGACCTGGACGGGGTACTCGGCGCCGCCGATCTTGATGCTACCCGTGGGCAGTGTCAGATTCTGGGCGTTGATGGCTGCGCTGACATCTCGCGGTGAAAGGCCCCAGGCCTGCAGACGCGTCAGATCGATATCGACCATGACCTGGCGGTACTTGCCGCCGTAGGGGTAGGGAACCCCCGCGCCCTGGACCGTGGCAACGCCCGCCCGGACGAAGTTGACGCCGTAGTCGAAGAGCTCCTGCTCGCTCAGCTGCTCGCTCTCCAGCGCGAGTTGCAGGACGGGCGCATTGGAGGCGCTGTAGCGCAGGATCAGCGGTGGGCTGGCGCCGGGCGGCAGTGAACGGACCGCCGTCTGAGCCGCAGCCGTGATCTGCGCCGTGGCGGCCTCAATCTTGGCTCCGGGATGAAAGAAGACCTTGATCACCGACACCCCGGTGAGGCTTTGGCTCTCCGTGTGCTCGATGTCGTTGACCGTCGTGATCAGGAAGCGTTCGAAGTTGCTGACGATCCGCCGCTCCATCTCCTGAGGTGGCAGACCCCCGTAGGACCAGACGATACTCACGACGGGAATGTCGATCTCGGGCAGGATGTCGGTCGGCATCTTGCGCACGGTCACTGCGCCGAGCAGCACGATCAGCAGGGCCAGCACGACAAACGTGTACGGGCGGCGCAAGGCAAGGCGGACGAGCCACATCAGGTATCTCCCGCCCCGTTGCCGGGGCAGTTCTCTCAAATAGAAGACATTCATACACTAAAAAAGACAAATGTGGGGTCCCGCGGGCTTTTGCCGGGGCGCCGTGTGCCGTGTTATGTCTTGTATGATGGACAGCGTGTCCAGGGTGCGGTAGTGGGGTAGACGTGGGCGGGTCCCTCGAGGGCCTCTGTTCCGGCAGACTGTTTCCGGCAGGCAACGTGGGGCGGAGGAGTTGATGTGACGAGCAAGATTGAATTCGTGGGCGTCAGCAGGACCTACGGCGTCAAGACGCCGAGCGGCGTCGAGCGCTTCGTCGCGCTGGACGACGTGTCCTTCAGCGTGCAGAAAGGAGAGTTCCTGGTCCTGGTGGGACCCAGCGGCTGCGGCAAGTCGACGCTCATCGATCTGCTCGGGGGGTTGTCCCAGCCCAGCAGCGGCAAGATCCTCCTGGACGGCAAGGTGATCACCGGTCCGGGTCTGGATCGCGGGATCGTCTTTCAGCAGTACGCTTTGTTTCCCTGGCGCACGGCGCAGCAAAATGTCGAGTTTGGCCTGGAAGCCAAGGGTCTGCCCGCGCAGCAACGGCGGGATGTGGCGCGCGCTCACCTGGAGCTGGTCGGATTGAGCGGCTTCGAGGACCGGCTGCCACACGAGCTGTCCGGAGGCATGAAGCAGCGCGTCGCGATCGCTCGTAGCCTGGCCTACGACCCAGAAGTCCTGCTGATGGACGAGCCGTTTGCTGCGCTGGATGCTCAGACGCGGGAGGGGCTGCAGGATGAACTGCTCCGCATCTGGGAGAAGTCGCGCACGACGATCCTGTTCATTACCCACGGCATCGACGAGGCGGTGTACCTCGGGCAGCGCGTCGCCGTCATGACCTCGCGGCCCGGCCGCATCAAGCGCATCGTGGACATCCCCAGTGACTTTCGCCAGCGCGAGGAGGACGTGCGCTCAGCAGCCGAATTCCGCGAGATTCGCCACGAGATCTGGTCCTTGTTGCGGGATGAAGTGAAGCGAGCGGAGCAACAGGAGCGAGCCAAGAAACTGGGCCCAGGCCCGCGTGCGTCAGCAGCCCGCGAGGTGCGCATCCATGGCTAACGTGCAACAAGTCGGTCGCTTGCTCTCCCCGCCGAGCGCCGGCTTTCCGACGCGGATCTTGAGCGAAAAGGCGGCTCCGGCGCTGCGGCGCGTGTTCCGCTCGAGCATTGCCATCGTCGCCTTCCTGGCATTTTGGGAGGTCGCGCCGCGGGTTGGATTGGCGGAGCCGGCGTTCTTGCCGCCGCTCTCGACCGTGCTCGGCACCGGCTGGGAACTGATCAAGAACGGCCAGTTGCCGAGCCATGTGCAGGCCAGCCTGTCGCGCTCACTGGTGGGTTTTGCCCTGGCGATTCTGCATGCCGTGCCGCTCGGGCTGGTGATTGGCTGGTACCGCCGCTTCGCGAGCATCGTCAACCCGCTGCTGGAGGCGATGCGCAATACGGCGGCTCTGGCTCTGTTGCCGGTGTTCATTCTGGTGCTCGGTATCGGTGAGTCCTCCAAGATCGCGCTGGTCATCTATTCCTGCTCCTGGCCCATCCTGCTCAACACCATCGCGGCGGTGCGCAATGTGGACCCGCTGCTGATCAAGTCAGCGCGAACGATGGGCCTTTCGCCGTTCCAGCTGTTTCGCAAGGTGATCTTGCCGGCATCCATCCCGACCATCTTCGTCGGCATCCGCCTGGCGGGGGCCTACTCTCTGCTCGTGTTGGTCGCAGCGGAGATGGTCGGCGCCAAGGCGGGCCTCGGCTACCTGATCATCTACGCGCAGTATAACTTTCAGATCCCTGCCATGTATGTGGGGATTCTCTCCATCACGGTGCTCGGGTTGCTCTTCAACCAACTGCTGCAGCAGGTGGAGAAGCGTTTCACGGGTTGGAAAGTCGTCCCTGACGGGGAGTGAGTTCTGGCACGCGCGCGGCTGGGCAACACTGGCGCTGCGCTGCCAGCGCATGGTCTTTTCCTGGCGGCGTGCCTGCTGGGCTGCTCCGCCCGGTCCCCGCGCCCCGCGCCGATCCCTGGCGTGACCGTGGGGGCACCGTGTCTCGACGGCCACTGCGCGGAGGGGCTGAGCTGCCACCACGGGGGAAAGGACGTGGGGAGCCGTTGCATGCTGGAGACGGGGCGCTGCCGCAGCGACTGGGACTGCGCGCGTGGTGTGCAGCGCTGCCGGCGTTTCGGTGACGCACTGGGTGTCTGCCAGGACTAAGGGTGCCATGAGCGAGCTGTCGCCAATTGTTTCACGACGCGTTGCATGGGTGGCAGCGCAGCAAAACGCAACCAGGCTGGTGTGGAGCGCGCCGCATCGTCGTTGACCTGTCTTGTTTGAAAGACTAATGTCTTGTTAAAGAGCCTCCGTTCTGGTGCGCGGAGCACCGCAGCGGATTGGGCCCACCTCTGCAGTTCCTATGAGATACTCCTCCTTACATTCACTTCGTTTGGTTTTGCTCGGAGCGAGCGGGCTTGCTCTCGTGCAGGCGTATGCACAGAGCGCACTCGCGCAGATCGCCCAACCGCAGCCAGCGCCTGGCCCGTCGGGGCCGGCAGCGGGCCCTGCCCCGGGTGAACCGGGCGCGGCTCCCGTGGCGGCCTTGCCGGCGCCGCCGCCTCCTCCCCCCACCGCGCCGCCGCCCACCCCTGCCCCGGTGGAAGTGCAGCCTGCGTCTCCCGAGGGCGAGCCGGGCGCCGCTGCCGTGACGCCCGGGGACGTCGAGGGGCTGCACTACGACATTCAAGGCATCACCTCCGATCTCGAGAACTTCAAGTTTCAGTGGCAGCGCGAGCGTGACATTCACACCGCCGTCACCACGCGCGGCCTGCGGCTCGGGGGAACCATTCAGACGCGCTTCGGCTGGACCGACCAGAAGACGACCAACGCGATCGTCTACAATCGTCAAAGCAGCTTCGACATCGGTGCCGCGCTGCTCACGTTCACGGGTAGTCTGTACAAGGACTACGCGGAGGGCCGCAACCTGGACTTTGCCCTGCGCTTTGGTGCGTCCCCTCAGCAAGCCACCACCAACAGCTTTCTCAACCTGTTGGATGCGAACGTCATCTATTCGCCGCTCCCCACCATCGATTCGGAGGGGCCACAGCTGACGCTGACGCTCGGCCAGCAACTGCTGCCGTTTGGTCTCGAGGTGCCGGCGTCGGAAGAGCTCAAGCCCGTGATCCGCAATGCGCAATTTACCACTCGGCTCAATCTGGCGCGTCGAGAGATTGGTCTGATCGTACGCGGGGATCTCTTTCCGATGGTGGACTTCGGCTATAACTACCGGGTCCCCATCCTTCAGTACGCGCTGGGGATCGTCAACGGTTCCGGCCCCAACACGCTGGATGACAACAACGTTCGCGACATCATCGCGCGCGTGGCCTTCACGGTGCCGAGTGATTTTCACTCCTGGCTGCGCCAGATTACGCTCGGCGGCAGCGCGTATATCGGCAAGCAAAACACCTTCGTGGGTGAGGGCACCACGCGCACTCTGGCCGGGCGAGGTGCCAAGCAGCGCCTGGGCGTCGACTTTTACTACAACCACTGGCCGTTCGGCGTGACCTACGAATACATCCGGGGCAAGGATGTCACCACGCCGGGCCCCACGCTGGCCGACAGCCGGCGCAAGGATGTGGACAGCGACTCGCATACCGCCACTGGCTTCTTGAGCTTTGGCGAGCAGTTCGTGAGCGGCTTTCGCAACCAGGGCAAGTACGACGACTGGTGGCCCAAGACGTATCAGCCCTTCTTTCGCTTCGATCGCTTCGACCCGAACATCGACACGGAGGACGACGTCTCCACCATCTACACGCTGGGCCTGAACCTATTCGTGGCCGAGACGACGAAGCTCCAGGTCAACTTCAACTGGACCGACGACGAGCGCACCGAGACCGTGCGGGAGATCTTCGCGCAGGCTCAAGTCGGATTTTGAAAGGTACAGGGCATGACGCAAGCACACATCGCGTACAAGCTCGAAGCCTCGGCAACCCAGCCGAGAGTCACGCTCGGCGGCCGAGGCCGGGCGCGTCGGGCGGGGCAGTGGCTCGGCTGGTATCTGCCGCTGATCCTGCTCGGGCTGTGGGCGCTGGCGGCTCGGCAGCGCTGGGCACCGCCGCAGATCTTGCCGGCGCCCGAGCTGGTGGGCAAGACCCTGACGGAGCTGGTGGCCTCGGGGGAGCTGCTGTTCAATTGCGGCGTCAGCCTGGCGCGCGTGGCTGGAGGCTTCCTGGTGGGCGGGCTGCTCGGGCTGCTGCTCGGGGCTGCGATGGGCCTGTCGCGTCGCATCGAGCAGTATCTCTATCCGCTGTTCCGAGCCCTGAACCAGGTTCCGGTGCTGGGTTGGCTGCCGCTCGCCATGATGGTGTTCGGCATTGGGGAGTCGCTGAAGGTCGCGATCATCGCGCAGGCCAGCTTCGTACCGATCGCGGTCAATGTGTTTGAAGGCATCCGCCGCGTGCCGCGCCAGTACGCGGAGGTGGCGCGCGTCTTCGAGTTTTCGAAGGTCCAATTCCTGCGCCAGGTGGTGTTCCCGGCCACGGTGCCGTCGCTGTTCGTGGGGCTGCGCCAGGGTCTGACGCTGGCCTGGCTCTCGCTCGTGACGGTGGAGCTGATCGCCTCGTCGGAGGGGCTGGGCTTTCTGATCGTCTGGGGCCGGCAGCTGTTTCAGCTCGATCTGGTCCTGGCGGCGATCGTCTCGATCGGCGTCGTGGGCTTGATCCTGGATCAGGGCCTGGCCAAGGTGGAGGCTCGCCTTCTGCACTGGCGGCCGACAGCCAGCTGGAGCGGCGCAAAGGTAGGCCCCCGGTGACGCGCTCCCGAGCCCTGGCCGGGACCCGCGGCTTGGTCGTGCCGCTGCTCTTGCTCGCCGCCTGGGAGCTGGCGACGCGCTATCACCTCGTGAACGTGCGCTTGCTCGTGCGCCCGAGCCTCGTGCTCGGCACCTTCGTGCGTGAACTCGAGCAGGGGGAGCTGCTGAGCCAGATCGCGGCCAGCGTGGTGCGCGATCTGGGCGGGGCGGCCCTCGGTAGCGCCGTCGGAATTCTGATCGGGACGCTGATGGGCGTGTCGAGGCTGTGGGACCGCCTGCTCGGATCGAGCTTTCACGCCGCCAAGCAGGTGGCCATCTTCGCCTGGATCCCACTGATGACGGTCTGGATCGGCAACGGGGAGCCCGCCAAGGTCGTGTTCATCGCGCTCGCGGCGTTCTACCCGGTGGTACTCAATACCTTCGAAGGCATCCGCTCGGTCGCTCCCGAGTTCGTGGAGGTGGCCCGGGTGTTCCGGTTTTCTCGCTGGCAGGTGTTCCGCGGCGTCATTCTGCCCGGAGCGCTGCCCTCGATCCTGGCGGGCATCCAGCTCGGGCTGGTCTACTCCTGGCTCGCCACCATCGGGGCGGAGTACCTGCTCGCGGCGGGGCCCGGCATCGGCAATCTGATGATCGACGGGCGCGAGGCGTTCCAGATGGACAAGGTCCTGGTCGGGATCGTGCTCGTCGGTCTGGTGGGGTCTGGCATCAGCGCCTTTGCCGCGGCGATCGGCTCCTGGCAGCTGCGCTGGCGCCCCGCGACCGCTGTCGACCAGTTCTAGTGAGAGGAATCAAGGCACCATGGCCACGCCCGGAATCATCGAGATCCTCGATGTCAAAAAGCAATACCAAGTCGATAGCGAAACGCTGCAGGTCCTCGGCGGCCTGAGCCTGTCCATCCAACCCGGTGAGTTTCTGAGCATCGTCGGCGTGAGCGGCTGCGGCAAATCCACGCTGCTGCGGCTCATCATCGGACTGGATCAGGACTACGAGGGAGAAATCCGTGTGGGCGGGGTGGCCGTGCGCGGCACGAGCCTCGATCGGGGCATCGTATTTCAGGACCATCGCCTGTTCCCCTGGCTCACCGTGCGACAAAACGTGGGCCTCGGCCTCACCAACTCCAGCTGGTCGGAGGAGGAGAAGCGGCGCGCCGTACAGGAACACATCGAGCTCGTGGGGCTGGCCGGATTCGAGACGGCGTATCCCCATCAGCTCTCCGGCGGCATGGCTCAGCGCGCCGCCATCGCGCGTGGGCTCGTCAACCGTCCGAGCATTCTGCTCTTGGACGAGCCGTTTGGCGCGCTCGACGCACTGACGCGTTCCAATCTTCAGCAAGAGCTGCAGCGCATCTGGCAAACGGAGAAGATCAGCATGATCCTCGTCACGCACGACGTGGAGGAGGCCGTGTACCTGGGCGATCGCGTGGCGGTGTTGCAGGCGCGGCCCGGCCGCGTGGAACGCCTGGTCACGGTTGGCGTACCGCATCCGCGCGACCGCGACGACCCGCGCCTGAAAGCGCTGGTGGATGAAGTGAGGGAGGCCATCGTCGATGGTCCGCGCAACTGAGTCCCGTCCGGTCGATATTTAAATAGACTACTGTCTCGTAAAGTATCTTTTTTCGGTGGAGGGCGCCACTGCCCACTGCTAGCCTGGAGTGCACGATGCAACCTGGGAGGCACCACCCAGAGCACGGCATTCACCAGAGCCAGAGGAGGAGAGAATCATGACTGTGTCCCCCGCCACGTCGGCACACCAGCACGCCCAGCCGAGCCAGCAGCTCCAGCAGATCCAGGTCCTGCCCGTTGCCGGTCGCATTGGAGCAGAAATCCGCGGCGTGCGCTTATCCGCCGATCTCGATCGCAGCACCGTCGACGCGATCCGCGCGGCCTGGCTCAAACACAAGGTCGTGTTCTTCCGCAACCAGCAGCACCTGGACGAGGCCAGCCAGGAAGCGCTGACGCGCCTCTTCGGTGGGGCCCCGGTGGCTCACCCCACGGTGCCGGTGATCCCGGGGTCGAGCTACGTGCTCGAGCTGGATTCGCTGCACGGCGGGCGCGCCAACTCCTGGCACACGGACGTGACGTTCGTGGATGCCTATCCGCGCGCATCGATCTTGCGGGCGCTGGTCGTCCCCGCCAGCGGGGGGGACACGGTGTGGGCCAATACGGTCGCGGCCTATGAGGACCTGAGCCCGACGCTGCGCGAGCTTGCCGACAAGCTCTGGGCCCTGCACACCAACGAGTACGACTACGCGGCGCGCCGGCCCGACTCGAGTCTGGAGGCCTACAAGAAATACCAGGAGGTCTTCACCTCCACGGTCTACGAGACGGAGCATCCACTGGTGCGCGTGCACCCGGAAACCGGTGAGCGGGCGCTCTTGCTCGGGCACTTCGTCAAGAGGTTCCTGGGTCTATCTTCGCACGACTCCGCCCACCTGTTTCAGGTGTTCCAGGAGCACATCACGCGTCTCGAGAACACCGTGCGCTGGCGCTGGGCCGTGGGGGACGTCGCCGTGTGGGACAACCGCGCGACGCAGCACTACGCCATCAACGACTACGGCGACCAGCGCCGGGTCGTGCGGCGCGTGACGGTGGATGGGGACGTGCCGGTGGGCGTGGACGGGCGGCGCAGCGTGCTGCGCTCGAAGACACCCAAACCCGAGGTCGCCGCCGCCGCCGAATAGGGAGCCAGCAAGATGACCACTCACAACGCGGGCTCGGAATCTCAGCGCCGGAGCTCCCTGGAGCTGGATACGGACGTACTCGTGCTCGGGGGCGGTCCAGCGGGGACCTGGGCCGCCTGGTCTGCTGCGAGCCAAGGGGCCCGCGTGGTGTTGGTCGACAAGGGCTATTGCGGCACCAGCGGTGCCACTGCGCCATCCGGCGTCGGCGTCTGGTACGTCCCGCCGGATCCCGCGTCGCGGCAGGAGGCCAGGGCCAGCCGCGAAGCACTGGGCGGCTTTCTGTCGGAGCGAACCTGGATGGATCGCGTGCTGGATTGCACGTACGATCAGATGCAGCGGCTCGGGCAATGGGGCTATCCGTTTCCGCTGGATGCCGACGGGCAGCCCGCGCGGCGCAGCCTGCAGGGGCCGGAGTACATGCGTCTGATGCGGAAGAAGGTCAAGGCGGCCGGTGTGCGCATTCTCGACCACAGTCCCGCGCTCGAACTGTTGGTGGATGACCACGGCGTGGCCGGCGCCGCGGGCGTGTCGCGTCAGGAGGGCTTTGACTACCGAGTGAAGGCGCACGCCGTCGTGATCGCCACGGGTGGCTGCGCGTTCCTGAGCAGGGCGCTCGGCTGCAACGTGCTCACCGGGGACGGCGGCCTGCTGGCAGCGGAAGCGGGCGCTGACCTGTCCGGCATGGAGTTTTCAAACGCCTATGGTATCGCGCCCGCGTTCGCCTCCGTCACCAAGGCCGCCTTCTACCGCTTTGCGACGTTCTATTATGAGGATGGGCGCGAGATCCCGGGGGCAGGTTCGGCGCGGGGCCGTTCGATCATCGCCAAGACGTTGTTGAGCCAACCGGTGTACGCCTGCCTGGATCAGGCGCCCGAGAGCTTGCGGGCGGATCTGCGCGCGTCCCAGCCGAATTTCTTTCTGCCGTTTGACCGCGTCGGGATCGATCCGCTGACCCAGCGCTTCCCCGTCACGTTGCGGCTGGAGGGCACGGTGCGCGGCACGGGGGGCATCCGCATCGCCGCCGAGGACTGCGCTACCTCGGTGCCCGGTCTCTATGCCGCCGGTGACGCAGCCACGCGCGAGCTGATCTGTGGGGGCTTCACCGGGGGTGGTAGCCACAATGCAGCCTGGGCCATCTCCTCCGGCAGCTGGGCGGGGCAGGGCGCTGCCCGGCACGCGCGCACGCTGGGCAAGCCGGCAGCCTCGCGCAACCCGCGCGGCGCAGGCCGCGCCGCGCTACCGGCGGCGGGCGGGGTGGGCACACTGGATAGCGAGAGCGTGATCCGCGGCGTGCAGGCCGAGGTGTTCCCTTACGATCGCAACCTGTTCCGCACCACGGCCGGCCTGAACGACTCGCTCGGCCGCCTGCAGGGGCTGTGGGGGGAGCTGCAGGCACCCGCCGGCCGCGATGCTCGCGAGCTGATTCGAGGGCGCGAGGCCGCTGCCATGGTGGCGACCGCGCGCTGGATGTACGCGAGCGCGCTCGAGCGGCGCGAGACCCGCGGCATGCACAAGCACCTCGACTACCCGGAGCTCGACGCCGGTCAACAGCGGCGCCTGACTTGCGGTGGCCTCGATCAGGTCTGGGTGCGGGCCGAGCGCTCGGCGAGCAGCCCGAGCGCCAGCGAAGTTGCCGCCGCAGAATGAAGGGCAACGAACATGATTGAGGTCGTCAGCAAGGAACGTTGCATCAACTGCGACATCTGCGTGCGCGTGTGCCCCACGAACGTCTTCGATGCCGTGCCGGACGGGCCTCCGGTGATCGCCCGGCAACAGGACTGCCAGACGTGCTTCATGTGCGAGCTGTACTGCCCGGTGGATGCGCTGTTCGTGGCGCCCGAGGCGGACGAGTCCGTGCTGCTCGACGAAGCGCAGCTGCTGGGCAAGGGCCTGCTCGGCAGCTATCGAGCGGTGGTAGGTTGGGGGGAGGGCCGTGTGGCGGGCGCCTCCAAGGATCGCTCCTTTGTCGTGCTCGCGCCCAGCCCGCCCCGAGTGGAGAGCGCGCCCGAGCAGCGACCCAGTGCGGCGCCGCGCTCTCGAGAAAGGACGAGCTGAGCCATGGATCTAGAACTAGCGGGCAAGCGAGCCATCGTGACCGGTGGCAGCCGGGGGATTGGCAAAGTCATCGCGCGGCAGCTCGCCGCGGAAGGCGTGGACGTGGTGATCGCCGCGCGCGGCGCCGAGCAACTGGAGCTCACTGCGGCGCAGCTCTCGCGCGAAACAGGCCGGCGCATCTTGCCGCTGGTGGTCGACACGGGGGACGAGCGCTCGGTCAACCAGCTGATCGCCACGGCCATCGACCGGTTCGGTCGCATCGATATCCTGGTGAACAACGCCGCGGTTCCGGGCGGCATTTCGCCTGCCACTGCGCTCCACCAGATCGTCGATGAGCAGGTCTTGCAAGACATCAACATCAAGGTGGTCGGCTACCTGCGTACCGCCCGCGCGCTCGCTCCACACCTGATCAAGAACGGTTGGGGCCGCATCATCAACATCGGCGGCCTCGCCATCTACCGCACGGGGCGCCCGGTCGCCACGCTGCGCAACGTGGGGGTGGCGGCCATCACCAAGAACCTGGCGGATGAGCTCGGGCCGAAGGGCATCAACGTGGTCGCCCTGCATCCCGGCGCCACCCGGACCGAGCGCACGGATCCTGCGTCGGAGCGCGCGCTGGCCTCACAGGTCAGCATCGGTCGCATCGTGGATGCGTCGGAGGTGGCGTCGGTCGTCGCGTTTCTGGCGTCGCCCAAGAGCGTGGCCATCAATGGCGAGGCGATCGCGACCGGCGGTGGCACGCTGGGCACGATCCACTACTGACGGCCCTGACCATCCGGATCGAGTGCCCGCGCCGTGAACGCCCGACAGGCGTTCCGCTGGCCTTCAGCGAAAGGGCGGCGCGTCGCTCGCGTAGGGGTTGAGTTCATTCGTGTACAGGGAGCTCGCGGTGAGCTGTCCGGCGCTGAGCTCCCCGTCCTTGACCATCCACTCGATCCAGATCTGAAACTCTCGATCGGAGATGGTCCCGCCCTTGCCGTTCACGCCATAACTGCGCCAGTACTTCACGACGCTGGCTTCCTCATTGCGCTGGCGCTTCTGCATGATCTCGATGAAACGGGCGATCACCTGCTCGCGCGGGGTCTCGCGTGCCCACTCGAGCGCTCGCGCCACCCCGGCCACGAACTTGCGAGCCGTCCGTGGGTGCTTTTCGATGAAGTCCGTCTTCATGACGTAGCTGCCGGCCGTGAATTTTCCGAACAATTCATAGTCCGAAAACAAGGAGCGGAGGCCGCCCGCTTCGAGCGCCCGATCGCGATAGATATCCCCCAACACGGCGATGTCGACCTGGCGTTGCCGCAAGACTTGCTCGCCGTTCACGGGCGGAATGACCACCAGGGTGACCTGCTTGGTATCCTCGGAGGTGAACTGATTGCGAAACAGGAATTCTTTGACCATGAACTCGCTGTGTGCCCCCAACGTGTTCATGGACACTTTCTTGCCCAGCACGTCCCGCGGCTGGCGGATGGGGCTGTCGTCGAGGACGTAAAATCCGCTCTGGCGCTTCTCGTCCACGCCGTAGTAGCCGATGACCGACACGATCGGCACCTTGGCTGCCACCAGCTTGATGATGGCTCCATTGAAGGCTCCGCCGAAATCCGTATCTCCCGTCACGACGGCCTGCACGCTGGCGGGCCCGCTCACCGTACTGCCCACGAAGTTCAGCCGCAGTGGCTCGAGATAGCCGAGCGCTTCGGCCAGCTCCGCGGGGCTGACGGTGCCATTGTTTCCCTGGTAGCGGAGCTCGAGCGTTTCGAACTCGCTGCCCCCGGGACCCTCCTGCGGCGCCTCCCGTCGAGAGCAGCCGCTCAGGCACCCCAGCGTAACGAGCACCAGTGCCGTCCAGGCGCAGGCTGCGTTCATGAGCCGGGAGAATAGTCGCCGCTGCGGTCACTGTCGCGTGTGATTTGTCTCGTATGTTAGAATTATAGACACTAAAATGGATTCAACGGAGGCGAGGTTTCGCGCATGACACAACGGCAGGGCAAGTTGCATCTCAACGCTTTTCTTTTTCACGTCGGCCACCACGAGGCGGCGTGGCGCCTCCCGGAGAGTGATCCGTTCGCGAGCACGAGCGTCCAGCACTATCAGGAGCTCGCGCGCATTGCCGAACGCGGCAAGCTGGATTCGCTATTCCTGGCGGATGGCCCCGTACTCTGGTCGAACATTGGCCAGCGCCCGGGCGGCAATCTCGAGCCCACGGTGCTGCTGACGGCACTGGCGGGGGTGACCAAGCGCATCGGCCTGATCGCGACGGCGTCCACGACCTACAATGAACCGTACAACCTGGCGCGCCGCTTCGGCTCGCTCGATCACATCAGCGACGGTCGTGCCGGCTGGAACATCGTGACGACCGCGGGCGTCGATGCGGCCCGGAATTTCAATCTCACGGCGTTGCCCGCCCATGCCGATCGCTACGCTCGGGCGCAGGAATTCGTCGATGTGTCGCT
>Ga0315912_10001697_pt1 | contig 25894 bp, 16 predicted proteins | sample VfabasoilMG_FD_204469 | JGI IMG/M metagenome (GOLD analysis project Ga0315912, IMG submission 204469) | Garden soil microbial communities collected in Santa Monica, California, United States - V. faba soil | ecosystem: Environmental > Terrestrial > Soil > Garden | place: USA: California... | reverse complement strand
TACGTCGTGGCGGTGGGCGACCGCATCAGCGTGCGCATGTGGGGTGCCTTCAACTTCGAGGCCGCGCAGGTGGTGGATGCGCAGGGCAACATCTTCATCCCCAACGTCGGGCCGGTGCGCGTGCTCGGCGTGCGCAACGCCGACCTCAACCAGCAGGTGGAGAGCCAGGTCAAGCGCACCTTCCGCGCCAGCGTGGGTGTCTACGCCACGCTCGAGGCGGCGCAACCGGTGAAGGTCTACGTCACCGGGTTCGTGCGGGCGCCCGGGCTCTATGGCGGCCTGTCGTCGGACTCGGTGCTGTACTACCTCGACCGCGCCGGCGGCATCGACCCCGACCGCGGCAGCTATCTGCAGGTGGATGTGCTGCGCGGCGGCCAGCCGCACGCCCGCATCAACCTCTACCGCTTCTTGCTCGACGGCAAGATCGAGACACTGCAACTGCAGGACGGCGACACCATCGTCGCGGCGCCGCGCGGCCACACCGTGCAGGTGGGCGGCGAGGTGCTCAACCCCTACATCTTCGAGTTCGCCCAGGCCGAGGTCAGCGCCGAGCGCCTGCTGGCGGTGGCGCGCCCGCGCCCCGGGGCCACACACCTGAGCATCGTGCGCAAGGTCGGCGCCGATCGGCGCAGCGAGTATCACCCGCTGGCCGACGCAGCCCGGGTGACGATCCAGGACGGCGACGAGGTCACGGTCACCTCGGACAAGTACCCCGGCACCATCCTCGTGCGCATCGAAGGCGCGCAGCTCGGAGCGCGCACCCTGGTCTTGCCCTACGGCGCGCAGTTGAAAGACGCGATCGCGCGACTGGTGCCGGCGCCGCAGGCCAACGTCGCCGCGCTCCAGTTGTTCCGGCGCTCGGTGGCCGACCGCCAGAAGGAACTGATCGAAGTCTCGCTGCGCAGCCTGGAGACCTACGCGCTGACCGCACGCTCGGCCACCAGCGAGGAAGCATCGCTGCGCGGGCGCGAAGCGCAGCAGATCCTCGAGTTCATCGAGCGCGCCCGCCGCGTCCAGCCGCGCGGCCAGGTCATCCTGGCCGGTGCAGGCGGCGCCGGCGCCACGCTGCTCGAGGACGGCGACGTGATCCGCCTCCCGGAGTCGAGCAACCTCGTGCTCGTCAGCGGCGAGGTGATGTTCCAGACCGCGCTCGTGTACGACCGCGAGGTCGGCGTCGAAGGCTACGTGGCGCGCGCCGGCGGCTACAACCAGGGTGCGGACAAGGAGCGCGTCGTCGTGATGCGCCAGGACGGCAGCGTCGCCGACGCCAGCCAGGCGGAGGTGCGGCCCGGCGACGAAATCATGGTGCTGCCGAAGATCCAGACCAAGAGCGTCGAGATTCTGCGCGCGATCACGACGATCGTGTACCAGATCGCAGTGGCTGCGCGGATCGCGCTGGATTTGTGACGCTCGCTGGCCCGTTGCAGATCATCCGCATCAACCAATCCACGCCATGTGTGTCGCGCCTGAAGTAGCACGTCCGCAACCCGCGCTCGAGCGAGAGCAAGGCGTCCACATGCAACATCGACGATCGCTGAGGTCCGCGCGCGCGGTGTCCTTGGCGGTGACTCAAAAGCGAGTCAGCCAGGAATCGTGCGTTTCCCGCGCGTAGTCGACTGGTCGCACTGGCCGACGACCGTAGTTGGCATTGTTCGACGGTCGTTCAGTGCTGCACGAGCAGAGGCCATCGGCTTCGATCCCGGTGACGGGCTACCCGCTTGGCCACTGCTTCCGCATAGCGCCGAGTCGCTGCATGTGGCGCTGACTGCGGACATTGAGAATGTCCGCCCCATCGACGCCAACGCACTTCGCCTGACACGTCCGGTCCGTCTGGCATCCGCTGCCGACGAGGCGCGCCACCTGCTGGATGCAGGCTATGCGCCGCGGTCCAATCTCGCCCCCTTTCCGATCTCGCTGCCGCTCGATTGGTCAGCCGACCCGCACCATGATCGCAACTGGTGCGTCCAACTGAACATGCTGAGGATGCTCGACCCGCTGATCCGGGCCCACGAGGCGTGCGATCCAGATGCAACGTCCGAATGGCTGAGATCGGCACTGTCGATCAGCCTCGACTGGCACCGATATCACCTCGCCGAACGCCGCCAGCACGCCCACGCGTGGATCGACATGATGACCGGCGTGCGCACGCTGAGGCTGGCCTATCTGGCACAGCGCATGCGCCGCGTCGCGTACGCCTCGAGCAACGAGATGCGCGCCATGGCCGAACTGCTGCACGAGCACTGGCGCCAGCTCACAGCGCCGGGATTCTTCAGGTTCACGAATCACACGATCTGGGACCTTCATGGCCTGACCGCGCTCGTTCGGCTCTGCCTGCGCGACGACAGCGCCGAGTTCGCGCAGTGGCAGCAGGCCATCGCCTTGCGGCTCGATCGGTTGATCGACCGGCAGTTCGACGAGCACGGCATCCATCGCGAGAACTCGCCGCAGTACCACTTCGTGGCCTCGAACATGTTTCGCACCCTGCACGAGTCGGGCTGGTACACCGACGCTCCGAACAAGCTGGCGCGGATACTGGCCCAGGCCGGCGCCCAGGATCATTGGATGCGATTCCCCGATGGCCGCTACGTGCCGATCGGCGACTCGGACGGATCCGCCCCTCGCAGGTCGGCGCCTCTTCCGAGCCCTGCGTCGTATGCGTGCGGTGACGCCGTCAACACGCTGAACCACAGTTGCTACTGCTTCGTGCGACGCGTCAGCACGTGCCGGCCCACGACCTGGTCGATGCTCGCGATCAAGGCGGGCTTCGATCGGCCGGAGCACCGGCACCACGACGAACTGTCCTACGTCTGGTCCGAATCCGGCTGCGACATCGTGGTCGACCCGGGCAAGTTCTCCTACGACCTCAACGAACGACGCGACTACGCTCTGAGCAGCCGCGCCCACAACCTGATCGAGTTCGGCGGGCGCAACTCCAATCCGCATAGCACGCACCGCACGGGCCATGCCGTGACCGATTGCCGACGCGAAGCCTGGGGCACCCTGGTCGTCGCACGGATACAGCACCGACCGCTCGAGGTCGACCACGAGCGCCGCTATCACTTCGCCCCTGGGCGTTGGCTCGTGATCGTGGACGAGTTCCATGCACGGCGAGCGATCGACTTCACGCACTGGACACATCTGGCGCCCGAGCTCAAAGTCACCGTCGATGGCCACAACATTGCAGCCCGCCACGTGGCAGGCGGGCGACTGGACATCGTGCAGTGGTCGAACGTGCCGCTGCGAATCAGCGTCGAGCAGGGACAACTCGCGCCGCGCATTCAGGGCTGGGTCAGCCGCAACTACCGGCAGCTCTTGCCCAGCCCGACGTTGGGGCTGTCTGGCCGGGCACGCAGTGCCGTCGTCGTCGCCGTGCTCTCGCTCAAACCCCAGGGACGCCTAGCGCAGGCGCTTGGGGGAGCGTTGACCTGGACGTGCGGCGATGCAGCCGTCGTCCTGCAGCCGCCCGCGACCAGCCCCAGTTGACTAAACACCCCTCGGGAGCAGCGAACGCACTGCGCCTCGGCGGCGAAGCATGAAGCCGATGCCGAGCGCGCCAGCGACGAACAGCGCGCTGGTCGACGGTTCGGGCACGGCCGTCAGCACGCGGACATGGTCACCTGGGTCGGACGCGAGCCAACGAATGTCCAGTTCGTGGTCGCCGGCCGACCACAGTGTCTGGTCACCCGGCTCGAGGCCGACGAGCCTTGTGCTCCTCAGGCGGTCGCCGAGCCCGTAGGTCAAGTTCGTCGAGTCCAGCCGTTCCCGGGTCGTCAGCACCCTTTCGATCGGGTGCTCGAAGTGGATCTTCGCCTCAATCCGCTGCAGGTGTTTCGGGTCGAAGAAGATGACCCAGGACTCAAGGCCGCCGACGGTCCGCTCGCGGATGAAGAACAGCGTCGAGTCGATGTCGACCTCGCCCGCGCCGAGCCGAGCCGAGCCGCTGTACTCGGAAAAGCTGAAATCGGGCGTGATGGAGACGAGCGTGGGGTCGGCGGCATGGGCCGTGCCTACGGCGAACGCGGCGGCGATGAGCTTGGCGGCAACGTGGGACTTCACAGGAGCGGTCCTTTCTGTCCGGATTGGCGATGCGCAGGCGCAAGCGAATGTAGCGCATACGTTGTTCAACCACCAGCGCTGCCGAACGCAGCGGCTGGCCGCCCGTTGGGATACAAAGCAACGTCCTGAGCCGCCGATCCTCCAGAGGGACACGCCGAAGTGCAACGACGCGGGCTGCGGTCTTCAGCTGGAGCCGCGGTCCGCGCTACCCTTCGTGACCACGAAAGTCGCTACATCGACGCTTGTGCCGGCCGCCTGCAGGCGCTAGCCACGGCCAACAAACGTGTCATCCACGGCGCATCGAACTACCTCAACGGTGCCCCCGCGGCAGCCACCGGGCGCACCACGGGCACTTCGTCGATCTGCGAGGTGAGGGGGCTCCTACGTGAAGCCCTCTGCAGCTGGGCGAGTTGCTACCTCCTTGAGGCAGCCCCTTTTCTTGAACCATCCAGTTCGACGATCAACTCGGCCGCTCGCTGAGCGCCATTTCTAAAGGTTGTTCTTGCAGGGTGACGCTTTCTGTCGATAAGATAATTGGCCATATGCAATAACTTTTCTTCGTCAAAGGTCTCTAATACTTTGTAATCGCCATAGATCTTGGCTGCATCACATCGTCTCAACTGGTCATCTACAACTGTTGTCATATTTGGAATAAAGATCGCAGGAAGTCCTAGAAATACGGCCTCATTAACAGAATTGTATCCACCCGCGAGCACAGCAAAGTCGAATGCCTTATAGTATCTACTGCTTGGAAAATCGAGAAGCGTGCTGTCCGCCAACGAGTGGGTAGATTTTCTAAGTGCTATCGGTGACTGTGCCAAGACAACTTGCACCCCAATCTTCTTCAATGCCATCACCACCCTGTTCTGTAGCTCAAGAATTTCATTAATGTTGCCTGCTCCGAGTTGCACGAACACGGCGGGAGTTCCTTCATGCAGTCCGAGTGATCCTTTCGCCGTACCTCTATCCAACATCTCTCCCTCGTCAATCATCAAGATTGGCTCAACTGATACTATATTTTCATGATCCTTCACATTAGCATCGTCACCCAGTTCTCTTGGGTAGATTGTGAGGTCAAAGTGCTTAGTGTCCAGGAGTAATTTGTCCGAGTTGACAGAGGGTTTATACAGGCCTCTCTTGATCCAGACCCGATTCATTGCCTTGAGTTCTTGCATGGCACGTAGCATCCCGCCATAAGGGACTGATCCGTCGAAAACCAGCGTCGAGGGCAAATGTAATCTAAGGACGGCGGCAAGGTTGTTGTAGAACAAATCATTCCATTGGCGACTCGACACATCATTGCCGATTGATGCAAATGGCGGTACATGGTGGCATACGAAGCCTGCTTGATGGAGTAGGGGTACTGCGATGCTAGTCGTCATAAAGGTTATTTTCTCGTTTGGTACTCGCTCCCGAAGTTTTGTGGCTACTGCAAGGCAGCGAGTCAGATGCCCGAGCCCTGCTCCATTGGTGGCAACGAACAGATAACCAGAACTCTCATTCTTGCGAGGCAAGGGTGCAAAAAAATCAGAACTATGGCGGCGACGAAGACGAATCTCTCGCAATAGCGCGTCGAGAAGCTTAAGTACTAGATTGGTCGTCAATTCATTTTGCTCATAATACTGGCGAACTTCTGATAGTAGTTTGCCTCGGTTTGGGCAGACGGGATATGGCCGATGGGGTTCGAGAAGCCGTTGGCTGTTGAACCAGCGCCCAACTGACTCTGCACGCTTGGCGAACCGATCAGTCGCGACGTACTGCAAACACGGTCGAACCCGAGGGGCGCCACTGTGCGCGGGGTACGTTCGCACGCAGCAGCACATACTCGCCGAGCAGCTTTTCCAGGTGGTAAGTGTCATTGGTCTGCCCGAACACCATACCGAGCTGCATGTCGTGGTCGACCGCGCCGAACCGGACCAGGTGATCCCACTGACCGAATTGCCGGGTCCGCTGGTCGGGTCGCAGATCGGGTGCCATGTCGCTGCGGGAATAGCCCCGCATGACCGGCACCGAGAACACCTGAGTGCCGCCTGGCTTTAGCAGCGCCTGCAGTCTCAGCAGGACCACCACGTAATTGCAGAGCAGGTGTTCCATAACATGGTTGTGTACCACGGCGTCATAGCTGCCGATGTCGAACCCATCCAGGTCCTTGCACAGGTCGCACTTGCGCACGCTCACGAACGGCATGCTCTTCTGGTAGCGCGCCGGATCGAGGTCGTATGGTTCGTAGCCCGGCCCGCACAGTTCGTGCAGGCGCCGCGCGATCGCCGCTTCGGGCGCAAAGTGCGCCACGCGCGAGTGCGGGCCGAGCCGCGCGTGGTCGCGCAGCAGCATCCAGGTGATGCGCATCCGCGGCAACGAGCCGCAGTCCGCACACTTCACCGGGCCGCGGTCCTTGAACTCAACGAACCGCGTGCCCCGGCACAGCGGGCACTCCGGCCCGGCTGCGGCAGGCACATCTCGTTGGCGCAATGACCCCTCCGTGTTGGCCAAGATGGCCTACTTCGCGGGAGCCGCGACGTTCAGCACCGAGCGCCAGTTGAGGTAGCGCTTGCCCCGGCTGCCGGCGACCGCCGCGGCGACTTCGTTGTACTTGGGCTCGAGGCAGCCCGCCTCGCTGTACATGCGCGCGGATGCCTTCGGATTCCAGTAGTGGTTCGAATATTCCTTCTCGCCGGCCGCGGCGCGCTTGCGGTCGAAACTGACCTGCGAGTTGGCAAATTCGAGGTGCTTCTTCTCGCCCGATGCGTAGGGCTGGAGGTACTCGACCGCCTGCTGCAACGACGCGCCAGTGCCGGCGTGGTATGCGTACAGCGGGTCGCCGCTGCGCTGTGCCACGCACGCCAGAGTGAGCAACGGCTGCAGCGAGTAAACGTGGTAGTGCAGCGCGTCCCGCGTTTTGAGATCGTAGCTCTCGCCGTTAGGCTCGAAGTTCTCGCGCAGGTGCTTCTTGAAACCCGCGTCAGCGTAGTCCCAGAGTTGTCGATCGCCGATGGTGGCGCCGATCAGGCCGATGATCTTCAATCGGTGACTCTCCCAGTTCTCGCGCTGCGCCCGAGTCGTGCCCTGCAGCGCACGGGCCTTCGCACGCAACCAGCCGTCCACCGTGTCGCGCTCGGTTGCGGAGAAGCCGGGGCGAAGCAGGTCGTAGGCCTCGATCATCGGTTCGAACTTGGTCTCGTTGATCGGGTGGCCGTCGGGTCGGTTGACCTTTGCCCAGGCAAGGATGTAGCTGCGCCCCTGCGTCGCGTAGCGGGCATCTCCGGTGACTGCCCAGGTCCACGCGAGCGCTTCAACCTTCTCCATGTCGTCGAGCGACGCGTTCGTCCGCACCTTCACGGGGTCCTTGTCCAGCCGGCCCGCGCTGTCGACCAGCGCGATCGGGTTGGGTCGGCCAATCAACGCAGCGTCGGCTGTCGCACGCAGTTCGTCATAGACCTTGGCCGCGGCGTTGTCCTTCGCGAGCAGCGCACGCAACGACCCAACCTCGGCCGGCTCGAGCGTGACCGGCCCGGCCGCCGCAGGGCCAGCACCGAACAACAGCAAGGCGGCGAGCAGCCTGCAGGCCAGCGTGGAACGTGTATTCATGTCGACTCCTTCGAATCCCCCGATAAATCCGATTCTGACGCCGGGGTCGGCGCGCCCGTGCGACGGCCTGCCCTTCATGCACCCTCAGCCAACAGCACACTGCGCAGCCGCGCGACCGCCGCCACAGCGTAGTCAATGTCCACCGCTTCGGTGCGGTGGTTGACGATCGCCGCACGGATAATCAGGCGGCCGCCGACCCGGGTGGTCGAGAACACAGCCTCGCCGTCGATCTGCAGTTGCATCGCGATGCGGGCGTTGAGGCGATCTCGGTCCTCCGGTGCCGCCTCCGCGGGCGCCGCGCTGAAGCAGCAGACGTTGAGGCGGACCGGCGCCGCGAGCACCAGCCCCGGTGTCGATTCGACCGACCGTGCCATCAGCGCCGCAAGCCGGCAGTTGCGCGCGATCGCGGCGCCGAGTTCGCTCGTCCCATGCGTACGCAGCGCCGCCCAGACCTTCAGCGCGCGGAAGCCTCTCGACAGGTCGATGCCGTAGTCGCAGTACCACGGCTCGCCGCCGCCGAGCCCGGCGTCCTGGGCTGCCAGGTAGGCGGGCCGCGCGGCGAAGGCGGCGCGGTGGGCCTCCTCGTCCCGCAGCAGCACCGCGCCGCAATCGTAGGGCACGTACATCCACTTGTGGAAGTCGAAGGCGATCGAATCGGCGCGCTCCATGCCGTCGCACAGCCGGTCCCAAGGCGCTCCGGCCAGGCGCGCCCAGGCGCCGAACGCACCGTCGATGTGGAACCAGAGCCGCGCGCGCGCGCACACGTCGGCCAGCGCCGTCAGCGGGTCGAAGTCGCCCATGTCTACCGAGCCTGCGGTGCCGATCACGCAGAACGGCTGCCGGCCTTCGGCCCGGTCACGTGCGATCGCGGCCACGAGCGCGCCGACATCCATGCCACCGTCGCTGCCGGCCGGAATCGCGCGCAGCGCCGCCGAGCCGATGCCGAGCAATTCCAGAGCCTTGATGATCGCGTTGTGTGCGCCCTGGACCGCGTAGGCGGCGAGCGCGGGAACGCCGCGCAGCCCGTCGCGCCGACTCGCATCGCCAAGGGCCCGTTGGCGCGCCGCGGCCAGCGCGACCACGGTCGCCTGCGACGTGCCGGTGACCAGCACCCCGCTGGACTGCGCCGGAAAGCCGAAGGTGCGGCGACACCAGTCGATCACCTCGCGCTCGACGTAGACGGCGCCATGATCGCGGCCGCCGCAGTTGCTGTTCATCGTGACGGCGGCGAGCTCCGCGAGCAGACCGACCGCCAGACCGGTACCGTGCACCCACCCGAAGAAGCGCGGATGGGTGTTCCCTGTCGCATAGGGCATCACGTCACGTGCCAGTTGTTCGGCCACCGTCGCGTAACCCGCCCCGGTGTCGGCCGCGCCGAGTGCCCAGGCCGCGCACGCCTGCCCCGTCACGGGCTGCCAGGGGTGTGTGTGGGCCGCCGCGAGGCGATCGACACACTGGTCCAGCAGGGTGTGGGCCTGGCGGCGAAAGTCATCCCAGTCGTCCGGGTCCAGGTTCGACCCCGCCCGCTGCAGCCCGTCGTCAAGCGCCATCGAGCGACTCCTTGCGGCGCGCCAGCCGCCACCATTCGGACGCCAGCAACTCGAGCTTGGCGATGGCACGCAGCGCGTCGGCGATCTCGGATTCGAGTGCCGCCTCGACGGCACCCAGCCCGGCAAAGCCGACGATGCCGAAGAAGCGCGCCCCCAGCACCATGCGCAGCACCGCGATGCCGCCGAGCGCGACCGGCTGGCCGATGTGGCAGGCCTGCGCAGCTAGGCCGCTCTGGGCGCGCGACAGGCCGGGCAGGTCGTCCCGCACATCCCGGTTCAGCCAGCGGAAGATATCGCGACAGGCGGCTTCGTCGAGTGCCGCCAGCGAGCCATCCTGGCGGCGGCCGAGGACCTGGAACGACTGGATCGACAGGCGGGCGAAATCGTCCGTGTCGGGGGCTTCGCCGACGTCGATCGGCCGCACGTACACGCTCGCCGCGAGGCGCTTGGCGACCGCGTCGCGGAAACGCCGGAACGCGGCGCGCCTGAAGTCCTCGGGGAGACTGTCGAGCAAGCGTGCCTCGAACAGCGCCGGTAGCCAGCGGAACAGCGGACCGAAGCTCGCCCGTCCCGCCGTGGCCCGCGGCAGTCGCTCGGCCCACCACTTCGACCAGACATCCGCGTGGCCGACGCCAGGCGCCGATGCCAGCGCGGCACCCACGGGCTCGACATGCACGCGCATGGCCTTCGGAATCACCAGCGCACCCGAGAACGGCGGACCGGTGAGGAACTTCGAGCCCGACACCTGCAGCATCCAGCCGGCGCGCACGAGCGCACCGAGTGCGCCTGGCGCCGAACGCATCTGGCAGGCATCGACGACAACGACGACGCGCTGCGGCGCCATCGCTACGACCGCATCGATCGCCGCCGGGCTCGGCGCGCTGAGGCCGGTTTTGGACGCGATCAACATGTGCACCAGCACTTGGCCACCTTCGGCCAGAGCGGCGCGGCCGGCAGCCACGACGTCGGCGTCGACATCGGCAAGCGCGCGCGGGCGGCCGTTGCTGTCGCGGATCGGCACGTCGACGACGCGGATCCCGGCTTCCGGCCAGGCCGCATCGCCTTTGCGCACCGGCACCCAGGTGGCCGAGCGGTTGTCGAAGTAACACCCCGCCCCGGCGAGGAGGACACCTCGACCCGACTCGTCGGATGAGATCAGGATGTTGGTGAGCGTACGCCCGGCACCCGCCGCACGCGCCAGCATCACGGTGTGCAGTTCTGCATCGGTGCCCGAAGCGGTGATCGCGACGTCGACTTCTTCCTCGCCGAGGCCGAGCATCAAGCACAACTCGCGGCCCACCGCGTCGGCGGTGCGCCGCAACAGTTCGCGCGGATCGGCCCCGTCCAGCGACAGCGCGCGCAGCAGGTCGCGGCGCAACAGGTCGCAGAGAACGAAGCCGTCGTCGCTGACCGCCGACGCCGTCGAGGACGAGAAGTGGATTGCCTCCGGGCGCGGCCGTGGCGGCACGCCGTAGCAGTTCTGACCGGTGGCCGGATCGAGCTCGAGCCGACTGTCCCCCCCGGCCACCAGGATCGCCTCGACCGGTCCCGCCAGCTCGTCCCCTTCCCCCGCGCCGGGGGGCGCTGCGGCGCCGACCGGTGGCGCCACGCCGATCAGACCGGCCTGCCACGCAATCAAGGCGGCACTCGGGTACGTCGTGTCGCCGCCCGAAAGTTCCGCGGCCACCGGCGGCGGCAGCCCGTCCAGCAGCAGCTCGCGCGACACCGGCGCCGCCTGGCGCAGCAGCCCGGCTGCATGCAGCAGCAGGCCGGCGAGCTTGCGCTCGCCGACGGCGCCACTGGCACGGACATGGACAGCCTCGAGCGCCCAGCGCGCCGCGATCGCGAGTGCCGCCGGATCGTCCAGCAGATCCGCCGAGAGCAGGATCAAGCCGGAACCGCGCAACTCGAATGGCACGCGTTCGCCATGGGCGAGCGAGAAACGCGCCGGCGCGCCCGGCAGCAGCGCCGCCATGGACGGATCGGCCTGCAGCATCTGGCGCAAACGTGGATGCGGTGCCAACGTCTCGGCGCTCTCGGAGTCGATCCGGCGAGCCGCGAGCGTCGAGATGCCGATGCGCCGCCCGAGCGCATGGTAGCCAACCGCCAGGATGTCGGCACGCCGCGGCAACGCCCACGTCGCTTCGACGACGAGGCCAACCGCCGCGTGGGTGGCGAGCGTGGACAGCGCCACCCTGCAGTGCGGCAGGACCCGGTCCAGGCGCAGCCGCAGGGAATGCGGCGGCAACAACTGCCCCTGCGCCGCCGCAGCCCCCAGGTCGTCGCCGGTGAACTGCTCGGCGGGGCGCCAGGCGCTCAGCGTGACCCCGGGGTCGGCGAAGTCGACCTTCACCACGGGCACCGCACGCAGGCCGAGCCGGCGTGCCGCCGCGAGGCGATGGTTGCCGTCCAGCACCAGCTGCGACCTTGCCTCGACGACGAGCGGACGCGACCAGAAACCCAGCAGCCGCAGTTCCGACTCGAAGGAACTCAGCTTATCCTCGAAAACCGCCTCGGTCGGCCGCAACGCGGCGGCTTCGGCGAGCAGGATCGTGTGCCCCGGCATATGCCTCAGGCCGTCGCCGGCGTGTACGACTCGGGATTGATCGGAATGTGGCGCACTTCGGGCAGCAATTCGGCCAGGCGGGTGACCAAGTGCGACGACTTGCTGCGCACCTCCTGCGGCACGCCCATGATGCGCTTGACAATCTCGCGGCTATTGAATGCGATCACCGTGTCGAAGGCGATGTCCGACTCCGCGACCACACCGGCCTGCCACGCGCCCATACGGTGCTCGACGAAGAACAAGTCCCAGGCACTGGCGAACGGAAGAGCCTGATCGAAGTTGGTTTCACCGACATAGCGTCGGAATGCGGGAAGGACGTGGTCCTTCTGCTTCACCGACGCTCCCCCGGCCAACAGATAGAACGACGCCATCGTCTCCGCGGCGTTCGGCCCCCGCTCATACCCCGGGAGGTGGCCACGCTTCGTATAGAGGTTCGAGCGAGCAAGTTCGAGCAGGTTGGTACGGACATGGATAGTGCGCTGCGGCCCGAAGCGGCCATGGTAGGCGCAAGCCAGTGGATGAATGTGCCTCGCGAAGGTGTTCTCCACCAGCACGGCCAGCAACTGTGCGTCGCGCTCCGTCACAGCGAGGTCAATCTCTTGGTGGCGCAAGCCGAGCGCGCGCGCAAGGTCTTCGGCAACGTGAAGGTCGATCTCGTGCTTCTTGCGCATCTCGCCCGTGGCAAGGTACGTGAAGAAGCTCAGACGCTCCCAGCTCGCCCGCGACGCCGCGAGCGTGGTTCGCGAGTCCAACCCCCCAGTCAGCGACACCACCACCGGCTTGCGCCGCGTCAGACCCTCGATCACTCGCGCCGCGCGGTCGAAGGCATACGACCAGGTCTCCTCGATCGTCGTCGCCGGGATTGCCTGGAGCGGGAAGAAGCGCTGCAACCGGCCGTCGGGCAACGACAGGCTCACGTTGGCAGGCAACCGAAACACATCGGCGTAAGGTGTGTCGATACCCGGATAGCCCCACTTGAACGGCATGCGGCCGGCGACAGCTGCACCCGGCGCGGCCGCCTCGGCCACGAGCTTGGCGTGCGAGCCGGCGACGACGTGCGTGCCGGCTCGCGAGAAGTAGACCGTGCGCAGCCCGATCGCGTCGGTCTGCACCGTGGCCTCGCCCGCACGCGTCGCCGCGATCACCACGAAGCGGCCGACCAGCCGGTCGATGACAGCCTGGCGGTCCTGGCGATGTGCGAGCAGCAGTTGCGCCATCGCGTCATGACCGAGCCCGGGAGACTCCGGGTCGATCGCCTCGCCGACGACGGCGATCGCCTCCCGGTCGTCCTCGGCCAGTCCCAGCATCGTGTTGCGATTGGTCAGCAGCGGCACCGGGAAACGCACCGGCCGGTAGTGAGACGGCGCCTGGCCGCTCGGCGGGCCGAGCAGGTAGCCCAGCGGGTACTTCAGGTTCGGATCCATCGGATGAGTGCGGTGAGCGCGTCGGCGGACTGCCCCGGTGAAAAGGGCCGCGGCATCGGCGCGGCATCGAATCCGTCTTCAGGCGTCCGTGTGGCGGTACACCTGGATCAGGCGGTCAACGTTGTTGAGCTCGCGCGCGATATAGGAGTACGACGGCGTCTTTCCGAACCACACGCCCATCTTCTCCTCGTCGACCGGATCGTGGATGTGGTACTTGCATGCACCGGCGCGCCACTTGTATGGCACGGAGACGACCACCACCTTCCCGATGTCGAGCAGCTTCTGAGCGAACAGCTTCGGGTCGCGCACGTGTTCGAGCACCTGGAAGCACGTCACGAGGTCGAAGCGCTCCGCCGGGTAGTAGTCGAAGAAGTTCTTCGTCATCGACTCCACTCCTGGGGCAGAGTAGGGATTGCGCAGGTCCAGCGAGACGAGCCGAGTGGCCCACTTGCGGTGCCACTCGAGTGTCGGTGTGCCATTCGAGCCGATGTCGATCACCGAGGTTGGCTGGGCGCCGTACTTCTGGCAGATCGCCTTCGCCACATACAAGTAGATCGACGCCTTGCGAGCCTCCCAGTACTGATTCTTCTTGGCAGTCGTTGCGGTCGCAATTGCTGGCGTCGCAGTATTCATCGTAGTGCTTCCGTTCAGGGTTGAGGTCGTCCAACACAGCGTGGCGTTCATGCCGCCAACTGTTGCACTGCAGGCTCGCTCAACGCGGTGAGGCGCCGCAGCAGGCCGTCGAACTCGCCGTGCTCGGCGTAGTCGGACGCGACAAACTCAGGATCGGCCCCGAACATGCCCTGAAGGTGGGCCCGCGCCAGTGCCCGATCGCAGACCGCGGAGCGATCGCGGCCCGCGACATCTGTGGCCTCGACGACCACTCCGATCCACCGGGCAGTGATCTGCGGTGCCGGTTCGATGCGGTAGTTCAGGATCGCCGCATCAAACACCAGGAGAATGTCCGCCCGCGCCTGGTCGCCCGGACTCAGGATCTCGACGCCGTCGCGCATGACGGTCTCATAGAAGTCAGGCTGCAACAAGGCACGCGCGGGGCGCTCATATTTGCGCCAGTGGAACACGCCGATGCGCAAGCCGGCCTTCCGAGCGGCCGCAAGGGCACCGATTGCCTGCTGGGCTGCGTCGCCGGGCTCGGCAAAGTCGCAGACCACTACGACACCGAAGTCGCTGCAGTCGGGCCGTTTCGGCAGGATCCCCAGCGGCGCCGAAACCAGCCGACGGCCGGAGGTCTGCTCGATGGGCCGCGGATCCTCCCCACCGAGTTGCCTGAGCCGCCAGAGGTAGGCGTCGCGATAGTTCCAGCGCAAGCCATAGAACAGACTACGCAGATGGGTCGCCTTGGCACGCGTCAGAGAATCCTCGCGCACCAACGACAACGAGAGCAGATAACGAGACGGCAGTTTGTGTACCGAGTCTGGACCAAACATCGCGCGCAGCCGGTAGAAGAACTCGGCATCGCCGCTGACCCTGACCTCGTCCCAGAAGCCGATCTTATCGAGCAGGCTGCGCTCGAACATCAACGATGAGAAGTTCACGTCGAACAAGTTGCCACGCGGAATCCATGGCCCCACGATCTCGAGATCGTTGTTCACCCGCACCCAGTGGGTGATGACCGCCCGGCTCTGCGGACTCGCCTCGAGTGCCCGCACTTCCATCTCGATCTTCTGCGGATGCGACCAGTCGTCGCTGTCGTGCACGGTGATGTAGTGCCCCGTGGCCACACGGGCACCCGCATTGCGCGTGGGGTAGGCACCGTCGTTAGTGGGCTTGCGGACCAGTCGCACGCGTGAATCGCGCTGCGCGATGGCCTCGACCGCTGCACATGTGCGGTCGGTGCTGAGATCGTCGACAACGACCACCTCCAAATTGCGCCAGGTTTGCTTCAACACGCCGTCGACCACCCACTCGATCGATTCCTCGGCATTGAAGACCGGCACAATCACCGAAACCTTGCGATCCTGAGCATCCGGTTCAGGTGTCGCAGTGGATGCCAAGTTCGAGATGGTGAGCGGAAGCGACGGATCGCGCTTGGCGAGCGGCGCCAAACCGCTCTGGTGGTAAGCCACATTGAGCGCCTCGAGTTGAAGCGCCTCGGCCTCCGCCAGCGTTTGTCCGCGGCGAAGGGCAAGTGCCCTCAGGACGGTCGCGCGCAGCAGCACGAGATCAAACTTGTCCGCCGGCCAACTCATCTGCGCCTGCTCCAGGCAGGTCAACGCCTCTTCGGGCCTGCCGAGCAGTAGGAGGCACTGGACCTCGAGGAGCGCGACTCGGCGCAGCGGCTTCTTCGACAGCCCTTTCATGAAGGCGATCTCGTCAAGCACGCGATCGAGCTCCTGTTCGACGAAGTACCAGCGCGCGATGTACCACGACGCCGCCTCGCGCTCGCGTGGTGGCACAGTGCTGTCCAGCTTGCGCTGCTCGAGCGCCTCAAGCGCATAGGGGGCATAGCCTCCCCACAGCTTCCAGTCCAGTTGCTCGGACTCGGATGCCGTGGTGCTGTCGTTGCTCGGCAGCCCGTCACCCAGGTGCCGAGGCATCGAACTGGGCTGCGTCGGGCTAGCGCGCTGCTGGCTGACGGCGCCAGGCAGGTGCTGAGGTATCGAACTGGGCTGCGTCGGGCTAGCGAGCAACTGCTGGCCGACGGCGATGTGACTGGCCTGCAGTTCCAGGCGCACAGCTTGGCGCCGGACACTCAAGCCACGCAGTTCGAGCACAAGTTCATGCCCGACGGCAGGCACCTGGAGCAGGCGCATCGCCCGTCCGACGAGGACGGGGAGTTTCAACGGCTGCCCCTCCGCCAGTTGGTGTCGGGCACCGCCCGCGTCGGTGGCATCGACGACCGGTGCGGCAACGCCGGGCGCTCCGCGCAAGGTCAGCAATACCCGCATCGTCTCGCGTGTCTCGGAAAAGAAGGCCGTGACCCATATGTCGTACGGAGTTGTCGACCGCGGCAGCACGATGAACTGGGCCGTCTTGGCAACTGGCGTGGTCAGCTTGGAGCGAGGCCCTAAAAGGCTCATCACATGGGCACGGGGGTCATCGGGTCCGCCCCGTGCGACGGGCGGCTTGACCGCCAGCAATCGCGCATGCCACAGCGCCGGGATCATCGAGAGCCAATTCATTGGAGAGTGCCGGTGATCGGCGACGGCGCGTCCCATGCGATAGGCGCGCGAACGCTGGATGCCGGCCAACGCATTGCGCAATGCCGCGGTCTCCGCTTGCATGCGCACGTTCATCTCATCGATCGCCTGGAGCGCCGCCGACATCGACTCGTGCGCACGCAGACGCTCGCCCTCGAACTCTTCGATGCGAGGGCGGAGCTCGGCGATCTCGATCTGCTTCTTGAGCTGGGCCAGTTCAATCCCGGCAGCCATCAGCTGTGCAGCCAAGCTCATACGCTCTCGCTCGGCAGCCTCGCTACGGACCTGTAGCGTCGCGCGACCCCTTTCCGCCGTCTCCGCCGCGAGCCGCTGAGCGTCACGTTCCTGCAAGGCGGCCTGCACACGGGATTCGGTCGCCTCGATCTCGGCGCGCAGGCCCCTTTCCGCCGTCTCCGCCGCGAGCCGCTGGGCGTCACGTTCCTGCACGGCAGCCTGCACACGGGACTCGGTCGCCTCGATTTCAGCGCGCAGGCCCCTTTCCGCCGTCTCCGCTGCGAGCCGCTGGGCGTCACGTTCCTGCACGGCAGCCTGCACACGGGACTCGGTCGCCTCGATTTCGGCGCGCAGGCTCGCGAGATCCTTCCGCGCCTGGTAGAGCTCCATGGTCAGCCGGTACGGGTTCGCGTCCGCGAAGCGCCGGCTCATAAACGCCAGGTTGGCGCGCCGCAACAGTGGCGAGTCCTCCATCCACTCGAAGTGCTGTTCGTAGATGCGGAACAACCGATAGCCATGGCGCGCAAGGATGTCCTCGATCGTGCGGTAATAGCACTGCTGGGTGCCTTCCGGATTCATCCCTGCCTCGATGTAGACAACGTCGACACGCTGATCGTCCAGCAAGCGAGCTGCGCCCGCGAGCACCTTGTCCTCGAAGCCCTCGACGTCGATCTTCAGCAGCGAGATGCGGCGCTCGGTGAAACGGCCCGCCAGTTCATCCAGGGTGACGCACTCCGCCTCGAAGACCTGGGTATCCGCATCGCCCGCCTCCAGTTGCTCGTAGCCACCGGTCAACACCCGGGTCATGGTCTTGGCCGCAGCCATGCGCACCCGTCCGGACTTCTCGCCCATGGCTAGCTGGTAGAAGTGCAGGCTGTCGCCTTTGAAGACGCCGCCAAACCGCCGCTTCGCTTCCTGCAGCGACTTTGAGTTCGGCTCGATCAGGTGCGCCTCACGCACCTTCAACTCAGACGCAAGGACCTTCTCGAACACCCCGCCCTGATAGGCGCCGACGTCCACGTAGGTCAGGCGGCGCCGATAGAAGAACGGGGTGATGTCCTCGAGGAAACTCTCGAGACCCGCCTGTCCACTAGCCATGCACTCAATCTCCTATCTGCCGCCGAACAAAGTCGGATCCATTCCAGCTGCGCCCAAGCGAGTGGTATTCCAAGCCGAACCCACGGGACCGTGCCGGGGTCGTACCGGTTTCGCCCGTCGAACAGTCGCCCGTCGGTCAGCCGCCCGAGAACTCGACGCGCCTCGGCGCCTCGCGCATGTCGTCGGTGTTCGGCTTGAAAGCCAGGCCCCAAACCGCGAAGTCCTACCGCCCAGGACGTTGTCATAGAAAGCGACCACCTTCTGAACCAGGACCTGCTCCTGGTCTTCGTTGATCGCCTCCACGGCGGCCATCATAAGACTCGGGCGGCTGGCCCGCGACGACATGTGCGCCAGGGCCTTGACGTCCTTCGGGAAGCAACTGCCTCCAGAGCACACGCCGGCATAGATCGAGCGCCACGCCGTGTGCGGGTTTATCCGTGATCGCCGCACGCACCTTTTCGGCCGCGACCACCGGCACGATGCTCTTGTCGATCACAGCTTGTAGTCCCGCATGCGCCGACCGATGCTGCTCGCCGCCGAAAGCACGTACTGCAGGTCGGCCGACCTGTCCTCGTTGGGAGGTGCCGACGGCGATGAACTCCATCGTGCGTGGCCCACGGCCAGATCGGCGTTGGTTGTGAACTTCAGTCGCCCCGCCGCCATGTCGTCTGGACGACCTGCTGGACCCCGCGTTCGTGAATCGGCATCCCACCCGCCTTCAGAGCCTCGATCTTGATCTTCATTGATGCAGTAACCAATCGGATGCGCGGCCAAGGACAGCGAGGGTGTCGGAAGGCGCCGATCGATGTCAGGCCGTCGACGCAAGCCGGAATGGTTGAGCGCTCGCCAATGCGCGATATAGCGCAAGCACCTGTGCGCTGCGCTCGCCCCAAGTCGGCACGTCGACGGTCGACGGCGGTTGCAGACTGCTGCTCACGAGCCGGTCGAGGCGGTCCACCGCATCGACATCGAGCACCTGGTAGCCAGCCGGCAACGTATCGGCCAGGGCCTGAGCCAGCACCGGGCTGACGAACAATGGACGGCCGTAGGCGAGCACCTCGAAGGGCTTGAGGGCCGGCACCAGTCGGGTCAGGATGTCGTCGCGACGCGGCAGCGCCACCGCATCCATCGCGGCATAGTACGCAGGCACCTGGTCGGGCATCACTCGCCCTGCAAGCACGACCTGAGACGCCGAGCGGAGCTTGGACACGAGCTTGCGCAGCGCAGCCTCCTGCGCCCCGCTGCCCACGATCAGCAGGTATGGCCGGTCTGCCGCCGGGGTGCGAGCATGAGCGCGTATCAGCGCGTCGAGGCCCTCGTACGCGACGATGGCTCCCAGGTAGCCGATCACCTTCGCCGCGGCCGGGATCCGGTGCTTGGCGCGCACCGCGAGCGCGGCCGATTCGTCTGGGCAACGCGCGCCATCGCGTGCCGGTGCGGCGTTGCCGACGATGGTGATCTTTCGGGCAGGGATTCCGCGGTCGATCAGCCACTGCCGCAACCCGCCTGACAACGTGATCACATGATCCACCTCAGCGCAGGCGGCGAGTTCCCGCTTCTCGCAGTAGCGATAGTGATCGGTCAGCGCGTATCCAGGCTCCGTGAACGCCCGGGTCAAGTGCCAGAGCCCCCTGACCTCATAGATCGACGCAATGCCCAAGGCTCGACCGGCAATGGCCGCCGCCGCCCCGTTCATGAAATTCGAGGCGGCATGGATGACTGACACAGTGTTCGCCGACGCCAGGCTCTGCAGGCGCTGTGCATAGGCATCGATGTAGCGGGTCTCGGGATCGCGGATGGTGGCGGCGGAATTCGGAGCCAGCTGAAAATGAAGGCCTTGGTACTGAACCTGATCAGACTTCGGGGTGTCCACATGGTGGGCCAGGTCCCAAGGGTAGCCAGGTCGGGTCGTGATGACCGGATCGACGCCTTGCGCCTTCATTGCAGTGATCAACGCGACCGAGCGCGACGAATAGCCCGAAGGGTCAAAGGCGCCACAGCTGTGCAGGGCATAAAGCACCCTGCCGTTGAAGGCGACGCGGCATGCCATCGCGGCAACGGGTTCGGGCGAGGGCGAGGGCGAGGCAAGACCACGACTGCCGGAGCAGAACGCCGCCATGTCGGCAAGTCGTTCCTTGAGACGAACCGCCTCCGGGTCGCCGTGACCGCCGTGCTCGAGCATCTGCAGTGCGGTGTGGATGTGCCCCTTCTTCCATTGACGGGTTGCCCTGAGCACCGGATGCAGCCGCGCCGCAGCCCAGGCAAGATGTTGCGCAATGGAACCCATGCGCCCGGACAGCGCGTCGGTCGCCTTGCGACGCAAGGTCGCGCGAATCTTGATCATGCGTTCTGGGGAATTTCAGTGGAGTGCTGCGCAGTCAGACCACGGCCGTCCAGCCAGGCAAAAAGCGGATCGAGACGTGCCGACCAGGAGGATGCGCGGAACTGTTCGATTCGCGGGCGCTCGGGTCTGGGTTGTTCGGCGAAGGACTTGACAGCCCTCAGGAACGCATCTCCCGTGTTGCAGACCGTCAGGGGCGTCGGCAGTTCGGCGGGATACTGGCAGCCCCGCGTACCGACCACGGGGAGACCGCAGGCGGAGTATTCAAGAACCTTCAGCGGACTGACCTCGCGTATCAGCTCGCTGCTGCGCGTGCAGGAAAACGGCACGATGCCGACACGAGCATGCTGCAGATAGGCCGCAAGCCGACTATGCGGCCGGCTTCCCAACACGCAGGCGCCCGCAGCGCGAAGACGTTCGCGCAACGCGCCGTCGAGGGGGCCGATCATGACCCATCGCAGTTGCCTCAGTTCGGTGACTCCGCGCACGACGAGATCGATGTCGAGCCGATGTTCGGCCGAACCCACGTAGACCACGATCGGGCGGTCGTCGCCGAGGTATTCCGGCGGCGGCGGCGCCTCGCCGAAGAAGCGGTCGAGCTGGATGCTATTGCGCATCAGCATGGCATGGGGCACCCCCTGGGCCGTCATGTGCGCCAGCGAGCTTTCGGTGGTGCAGATGGTGAGGTCCGAACGGCTGGCGAAATCCGCCTCCCGGGCCGGGAAATCGCTTGCGGCGCCTGGGAAGCCCGCCAGATTGTCGGCGCGACGGAACACCACCAGCTCCGGCGAGGCCGCGCGCAGCAGCCCCTCGTGCAGGAAATGATCCGTATAGGCCAGCTGCGGTCGGTCGAACCCTGCCCGCCGCAACACGGACGCAAGCCGTGGCCGGCAAAGCCGCCATGCCAAAGGCACCAGCATGCGATCGCGAACGATCGGCGCTGCGCCCCAAGGCAATGGTGCAAAGGGCACGTAGTGCCAGATGCCGGTGGCCGTATCGACCGACCCGCCTGCGCGCCAGGAGGCCACACGCTCCGCCACATCTCTGCCGAGACCCGCAAGGTGCAGCGCACTGATCGGTGCCGATACAAACCCGACTCGCCAACCCCGCTGCGCGAAGCACCGGGCAATGTGGTGGCTGCCCAGCTGAAACACCGAGTTCCAGTGCTGGGTCGACGCGAACAGGGCCGTCGGTGCTCGATTGGGCGCCAGGCTCTGCGGGATAGTGCGGCGGGCTGGGCAATCAGCCGGAAGCCGACATTCATTTCGTTGCATCGTTCAACGGTGCCGGGCACGGGGGCTTGATGCACACGATTGCGTCGTTTGTCGCTCGCAGCGTACCAGCTGGGCCGTCGACCGCGATGCCGTCGAGGCTCGACAGGCCGAAAAACAGCAAGCGCACTTCTTGCGGAATTCCGGCATGCCCTTCGAGCGCCGGGCGCATTTCGAGGAGTATTTTCATTGTGTCGGCCTTGCGGTGTGCAGGCGCCGGTACAGCGCCACGGTTTGGTCCGCCATCACCTCGGCGGTGAACAGTTCGGCCCAGCGCGCACGACCGGCCGCGCCGCACCGCGCGCGCAGGTCGGGGTCGTCGAGCAGGCGGCACAACGCATCGGCCAGCGCCTGGGCGTCTCGCGGCGGCACCTGCAGCCCGGTGATGTCGCGCTGGTGCAGCCAGCCCAGGCCGGAACCCGGAATGTCGGTGGCCACCACCGCCAAACCACGCGCCATGGCTTCGAGCACCACCACGCCGAAGGCCTCGGCACGCAACGTCGAGGCCGAACAAAACGCACTGGCGAGCGCGAAGTGGGCCTCGACCGACGCCGCTGACAGCGGGCCGACGAAACGCACCCGATCGGCCATGCCCGCCTGCTCGGCCAGCGCGCGATAGCGCGGCAGTTCGGGCCCGCCGCCGCCGATCACCACCAGCACGTCGGGCGGCAGGCGTCGTGCCGCGTCGACCAGCACCTCCCAGCCCTTGTAGTAGGTCATGCGGCCGAGCGCGAAAACGATGCGGCGCGCGCCATAGCGGCGTCGCAGCTGGCGAATGCGGTCGGGCTCGGGTGGCTCCGGCCGCGGCGCGCCGATCGGGATCACGACCACCTTGTTGCGAAACGCCTGCAGCTCCGGCGAAGAGTCGGCGTAGGCCTGGCTGGTGGCGATCACGGCGTCGGCGCGCCGCAGCAGCCAGCGCTCGAGCCCGCGATAGAGCTGGCGCGCCGCACGCTGGCGAACGACGTCGCTGTGCCAATGCAGCACCAGCTTCGCGCGCGGCCGTGCGATCCAGACCGCCAGGGCCGCCAGCGGGTCGGGCATGTGCACGTGCACCACGTCGGCGTGCCGGCGGCGCCGCCACAGCAGCCACGGCAGCGACGGCGCCATCGACGTCGACAACCACATGCCGAGCGACGCCGCGCGCGTGATGCGCACGCCGCTGGCATCGCGCTCGTCGCTGTGGTGCCAGTGCTTGTGTGCGCACAGCACCTCGACCTCGCAGCCGTGGCGCAGGAATCCGGCGCTCAGGTTGTGCGCCACCGATTCGATGCCACCATGATCGGGCGCATAGAACTTCGACACCTGCAGCACCCTCACCGAACGGCCTCCACGAGCTCACGCAATGACGCCGCGGACGCGTCCCAGCCGAACTGCCTGGCACGACTGCGCCCGCGTTCGCGCATCAGGTCGCGTTGTGCCGGCCGATCGATCAACTCGCGCAAGGCGGCGGCGATGCCTTGCGGCTGCAGCGCATCGCAGTACACCGCCGCATCGCCGCAGACTTCGCGCACGGCCGAAGCGCTCGATGCGACGACCGGACAACCGATGTGCATGGCCTCGAGCAGCGGCAGCCCGAAGCCCTCGTACAACGAAGGGAACACCAGCGCCAGCGCCCGTTGATACAGCGCTTTCAGGGTCGCATCGTCGACCGTGCCGAGATCGATCACGCCCGGCATCGCGGCGCCATCGCCGCGGCCCTCGAACACCCGCGGATTGACGCCGCCCACCAGCACCAGGCGCAGGTCGTCACGGTCGAGCAAGCGCCAGGCCTCGACCAGGCGAGCCAGGTTCTTGGTGGCATTGCGGCTGCCGACCGCGAGCACGAAGGGCTGCCGATCCAGCGCGTGGACCGCCAGCAGCGACGGGTCGGCCACCACGCCGTCGAGATGCTCGCCGGCGCCCGCAACGACAGTGAAGCGCTCGCCCGGCGCCTCGAGCGCCGCGGCCAGGCGTTCGCGCGAAAAGGCCGACACGGTGACCAGCGCCGTCGTGGCGCGCCGCGCCAGGTGGCGGAACAGCCACCGGTACCAGCTGCGGAACACCAGGGTGTAGGCCTGCGGCTGATCGAACGGCGCGGCGTCGTGCATCACGCAGACCTGGGAGCGCACGCCGAACGCAGGCGCCGAACCCGCGAGATTGATCAGGCTGCCGCCGCGCGCGGCACGCGGCAACGCGGCTTGCTCCCAGCCGTGCAGGCCGCCCGGCCCGCGCCACGGCACGCGGCGCACAGCGATCGCGCGCAGGCCGGGTGCCGGTGCCTGCGCCGGCAGCAGCAGCGTCCACGGCGCGGCGGACGGGCGCGCGGCCAGTCGCGCGTCGAGCGCTGACAGCAGGCTCCACGCATAACGCTGCACACCCGTCATCCGCTGTGCGCAGAACTTGCCGTTGATGAAGACCGTCGCGCAGTTCAAAACAGCTCGGCGCGTGCCAGCACGGGCGCCGCGGCATCCTTGGGGGCCAGCAACGGCGCTGCGCCGATGTCGGGCCAGTCGATCGCCACGTCCGGATCGTTCCAGAGGATCGATCGCTCGCTGTCCCTGGCATAGAAGTCGGTGGTCTTGTAGAGAAAGACGGTGTCGTCCTGCAGCGCCATGAAGCCGTGCGCGAAGCCGGCGGGAATCCACACCTGGCGCTGGCTCTCGGCATCGAGCGTGACGCCCAGCCAGTGGCGCAACGTCGGCGAGTCGCGCCGGATGTCGACCACCACGTCGAAGGCGCTGCCGCGCACCACGCGCACCAGCTTGCCCTGCGCGTGCGGCGGCAGCTGATAATGCAGGCCGCGCAGCACGCCGCGCCTGGAACACGAATGGTTGTCCTGCACGAACTCGACATGGCGGCCGACGGCCTCGTCGAAGGCGCGCTGGTTGAAGCTCTCGAGGAACAGGCCGCGCTCGTCGCGAAACACCGTGGGTTCGAGCAGCAGCACGCCGGGCAGCGCGGTCGCGGTCGCTTTCATCAGAAGACTTTCTCGCCCAGCAGCTTCAGCAGGTACTGGCCGTAGCCGTTGCCGGCCAGCGGCCGCGCCAGCGCCTCGAGCTGCGCGGCGTCGATCCAGCCGCTGCGGTAGGCCACCTCCTCGGGGCACGCCACCTTCAGGCCCTGGCGCTTTTCGAGCATGGCGATGAATTGCCCGGCCTCCATCAGGCTGTCGTGCGTGCCGGTGTCGAGCCAGGCGTAGCCGCGCCCCATGATCTCGACGGCCAACTGCCGCTGACGCAGGTAGCTGGCGTTGACCTCGGTGATCTCCAGTTCGCCGCGCGCGCTCGGCTTGATCGAGGCGGCGATGTCGCACACCTGGTCGTCGTAGAAGTACAGCCCGGTCACGGCGTACGAGCTCTTGGGCTGGCGCGGTTTCTCCTCGATCGACAGCGCCCGCTGCTGGGCGTCGAACTCGACCACGCCGTAGCGCTGGGGATCGTGCACGTGGTAGGCAAACACCGTGGCGCCGGTTGCGCGTGCACCGGCGTCGCCGAGCAGGCGCTGCAGGCCGTGGCCGTAGAAGATGTTGTCGCCCAGCACCAGCACGCTCGGCTGGCCGTCGACGAATCGGCGCCCCAGGATGAACGCCTGCGCCAGCCCCTCGGGCCGGGGCTGCACGCAGTAGCTCAGGCTGATGCCCCAGCGGCCGCCATCGCCGAGCAGCTCTTGAAAGCGCGGCGTGTCCTGCGGCGTGCTGATCACCAGCACGTCGCGCACACCGGCCAGCATCAGCGTGCTGAGCGGGTAGTACACCATCGGCTTGTCGTACACCGGCAGCAGTTGCTTGCTCAACGCCAGCGTGGCGGGATGCAGCCGCGTGCCGGCACCGCCGGCCAGGATGATGCCTTTGCGCGATTTCATCGTTCGGTCACCTCCGTGAGCATGCGCAGCACACCCGGCTGCCACGGCGGCAGCGTCAGGCCGAAAGCGGCGCGCAGCTTGCCGGTGGCCAGCCGCGAGTTCAGCGGCCGGCGCGCGGGCGTCGGGAACTCGCTGGTCGGCACCGCGCGCACCGCATCGGGCGCCACACGCACCGGCAGGCCGTGCGCGCGCGCCCACTCGATCACCAGGGTGGCGTAGCGGTGCCAGGTGGTCTCGCCGCCGGCGGCCACGTGGTAGGTCCCCGCCAGCGACGGCGCCGCGAGCACACCACGCAGCGCATGCGCGGTGACATCGGCCAGCAGGTCGGCGCCGGTGGGTGCGCCGAACTGGTCGTCGATCACCTTCAAGGCGTCGCGCTCGGCGGCGAGGCCGAGCATCGTGCGCGCGAAGTTGCCGCCGCGCGCCGCGTAGAGCCAGCTCGAACGCAGGATCAGGTGGCGGCAGCCGCTGGCGCGGATGTGCCGCTCGCCCTCGAGCTTGGTGCGGCCGTACACCGACAGCGGCCCGGTGGCGGCGTCTTCGGCGCGCGGCTCGCTGCCGCTGCCATCGAACACGTAGTCGGTGCTGTAGTGCACCAGGCAGGCTCCGAGGGCTGCCGCCTCGCTGGCCAGCACGCGCGGCGCCTCGGCGTTGAGCGCGGCGGCGAGCGCGGGCTCGCTCTCGGCTTTGTCGACCGCCGTGTACGCCACGGCATTGACGATCGCGGCCGGCCGCAGCGTGCGCACCGTGGCCGCCAATGCC
>Ga0315912_10001696_pt1 | contig 25902 bp, 16 predicted proteins | sample VfabasoilMG_FD_204469 | JGI IMG/M metagenome (GOLD analysis project Ga0315912, IMG submission 204469) | Garden soil microbial communities collected in Santa Monica, California, United States - V. faba soil | ecosystem: Environmental > Terrestrial > Soil > Garden | place: USA: California... | reverse complement strand
GTAGGTGGGACAGTGAAGGTGGGGGTGGGCGTTATGGTGGGTGTCTCGGTGGGCGTGGGTGTGAGAGTGGGGGTTCGGGTAGCAGTTGACGTGGGAGTCGGCGTGGCCGTTTCTTCAACGCCACAGATCTCAATACTCCAGTTTTCTAAAACGCCCGTATCACCTGCGGCATGGTCGGTCACTGTTAAACGCCACCGTGCATCGGATAGAAGGCTATTGAAATTTGAAAGGGGGTTTTGCGGGCGATAGTCTCCAGTGAAGGGCGCTGTCCCAGTTCCAATGGCAGTGCTACTGCTATCATCCAAGGTGGTGTTCGAGAAATTGTCGCCACTGCCACCTGCACGATCGATCAACAGTACGGAGATGACCGTTCCACTCCGGTAATACGTCAAATCAATTTGGAGATCACTCACATAGGAATGTGAGATGGCTCCCAAGTGTAGGTTGACATCATTGACGATCACGCGTGGAGGGGAAACCAGAATGTCTGAGACAACTCCAAACTCATCATTGTCAGGTATCGTTTTCGGAGTATCCGAACTGGTAAATATGGTACAGCCCGGCCCACTGGTGGGGAGGGGCGTGGTAGTAGCAGTCGAAGTCGAAGTTGGCGTAGGGGTATCGGTAGCAGTAGGTGTTTCGCTTGGGGTCAGGGTTGGCCCACCCGGTGTGAAAGTCGGAGTGGGTGAGCCAGTCTCGGTTGAGGTGGGGGTCGCTGTCGGCGTCGCGGTGGGTGGCTCAGCCGTGAAGGTAGGTGTTTTAGTGTTATCCTGGGTGTTGGTGGGAAGGCTGGTGGGGAGGGGGGTATTGGTAGGCGTGTTGGTGGAGGTGCTAGTAGCGGTAGGTGTATCGGTTGGAGTAGCGGTAGGCGTTGTTGTGTTAGTAGGTGTGGGGGTGACGGTAGGGGTCGCCGTGTTCACAGGGGTTGGCGTGTTAGTGGCAGTGAGGCTTGATTCGTAGGCGCCTACATCACACCGTAACCCCTGCCGAGCTGTACCCCGTTGGTCGGTCGTCGCGCAGGTGGCGCTATTCCCACGGTCAATCGCCGGACTACCGGACAAGAGGGCATGCGTCAGAGTCGAGCCACCATTGTTTTGCAAGGCGCCTAAGTTGGCGCTTAGGTTAACTTGATCATTATTTACATTATGGGTCAGCCCAGTGCAACCGGTGTTATTACCCAAGACATTGTCCCCGAGGGAAGTCAGGCCACTCGCGCCACCGCAATCGGGCGAGGTGTTGGGCAATAGGTTTTGGGCGATCAAGGTGTTTTGGAGTTGCACTGTGCCGAGCGCGTTGAACACCCCGCCGCCCTGATTGGTGGCGGAGTTGTTGGACACCGTGACATTGTTTAACCAGACCCGCCCATTATTGTCATTATTAATCCCACCGCCAAAGTTTTGACTCGTATTGCCCGAGACTGTGCCATTGGTGATGGTGAGTTGTCCTGTATTCCGTACCCCACCGCCAGCCGCGTTGACGGTCGTGGCGGTGTTGCTGAGGATGGAAACAAAAGTGAGAGTCGCTTGATTACCGTTGGCCAACCCCCCGCCGAACAACGCCTGATTGCCGGTGAGGGTCACTTGCTCAAGCGTCAGTTTGCCACCATTGAACACCCCTCCGCCGAGGGCTGAACTCACTAGCCCACCCTTGATGGTGAGGTGATTAAGATTAACCACTGTGCCCGCGCCGGGGATATGAAAGACCCGATCTAAACTAGCCCCATTGATGATGGTTGTTTGGGGATCGGCCCCGTTAATAGTGAGGTCGTCGAGGATGTCGAGGTCCCCCGTAAAGTTGCTATCCTCTTGTGTCCCGGTCACAGTGAGCGTGTATACACCCGCGGGCAGGGTAATGACATCGGCTCCGGACGAATTGTTGGCACTAAAGATCGCCCCTCGCAATGTACAGTCGTTGGCCGCGGCCGTACAGGCAAAAGTAAAAAGATCATCATCCGTCCGATCTACCACTAAGGTAGCCGCTGAGACGGGCGGGGGCGGACTCCAAGAGATTAACAGGGACAAAATCAACAGCAAATGCAACACCCGTTGCAGTGCAAACTTAAACATAAATGCTCCTCAGAATAAATTCATAGGAGTTACGCAGTCACTGTTGGCACCCTTAGCGAGGGATCTTCTATCTAGTGGCCCAACGGCGTAAGTCTAAGTTCAATTATACGTGGGAGTCCCCTAAAACCTAATAGGTAGATAGTTTCCTAGTTTAGGCAGTGGCGGAAGGGCGCTTGGACTGGATTGAAATGGGACAGAACTGACCCGAAATTTGATTTTGGATTTAAGGGCCTCTAGGGCGAGGCAGTCTGACGCATCAGTTCGGCATACACGTCACGCAATTGGGTTTGCGCGGCTTGGATTTGACGTTCGGCGGTTTGGCGAGCGCCCTCTAAATCACTGGCTGAAGTCGTTTTGATAATGAGGGGCGTAAATACCATCGTTTGGCGTTTGGCAAGCCGAATGACCGCGTTGAGCGCTCGCGGCCGCGCGTTGAGGGGCAGGTGTTTGATGCTGTACAAGGCCAAATCCAGTTGTTGGCTAAATTCGGCTAATAAGCTGGGGGTGAAGTGCGGTCGGCGCGCTTGGGCCACCAGTTCATCGGCGCGGCGTTCGGCGAGCAGGAGATGTATATAGGCCTGTTCGGCCTCCGGCGTGACGAGTAACTGGAGGGATTCGTCGGCACGTTTCACCGGATAGAGCGTTTCACCTGGCCAACTGGCGGCGGCCACCAGCGCCGCACGCGGGCCACTCATCAGCAAAAAGATTAATAAGCTCACCGCGACCACCCGCCTCAGGGGCAGGGGTTGCCAGAGCCAACCGAACCAGCGGTGTGGTACAGAGCGCGGGATAGCCACCGCGCGGAGTTGAGCGCGGTGATGTTGGGCGGTCTTCGCCGACACGGTGGGGAGGGGCATTTGGCGGAGGGCTAACGCGAGGCGCAGTTCTGCCTCCAACTCCGGGTAGGCAGGATATTGGGCCACGCAGTCGCCTAGGCTTTTTTGCCCAGTTTCGAGGTCGTGGAGACACAGCGCGAGGATCGTTTCCGGGGTCATGATTTAATCTGGAGCGTTAGATGACGGAGGGCACGGTGTTGTAAAGCCTTCACTGCGCCAATCGTCTTGCCAAGGAGTTGGGCGGTGGCCTCTAAGCTATAGCCTTCCCAAAAGCGTAATTGCACCACTTGTTGTTGTTCAGCGGTCAGGGTTTGCAAGGCGACCCACAATTGCTGATTTTCAAACACAAATTCCACTTGAGTTTCCGGGTCGGCGTCGTCGGCTGGCGTGGCCTCCGATAAGGCGTCTTGCGGGTGGCGGGCCGAGCGGCGCACATGGTCAATAAATTGTGAGTGCGCGATTTGAAACAACCACGCGCCCAAGGGCGCTCCGCGCTCTATATAACGCGGTAGATGTTCCACCATTTTTAGAAACACTATCCCGGTTAAGTCTTCAGCCAGTAAGGGGTCGCGCACCCGAAAATAAAAGTAGCGAAAAATCGCCGGGGCGTACTGGTCATATAACGCTTCCAGAGCCGCCGCCTCACCGGCTTGGGCACGCTGGATGAGGCGGGCCTCTTCCGCGCGGTCAGGGGGACGGGCCTGGGGCATAAGGTTAAGGTGCTAACTATTATAACGGCGATGCCGGAGAGAAGATACGCCGCTTCATGCCAGTATCGTTTGGCGGAGTTTAGCGTTTTAAATAGTTAATCAAAGTAACCTTATCCGCTCGACATAAGCAGAACCCAGGGCGTGGGTCGCACTAGCGCCAGCGTGTCAGGTCTGCCCCTAATTTCCCAATTCGTAGAGGTGGTTTGTAAGCGGAAAAGTGGTAAAATCCCTGTTTAAGCCGTGTTCGCCAGCAACAGGTTGGATGAGGGCGCTTCGCCCTCATAAGTCGGACCGGGCTTGCTAAGTCCTCATGTTTAATTTTTCCTTTTTCTCTCGGCAACATCCTAAATCGCGCGGGCAAGGCCTAGTGGAGTTTGCGCTGGTGGCCCCCATCCTGTTGGTGATGATCCTCGGCATCATTGAGGTGGCCCGCCTATTGGCGGTCTTCAGCACCCTCTCCAATGCGAGCCGACAGGCGGCGCGCTATAGTTCGGTAGCTGGTTCGCAGAATAGCGTGCCCTTTTATCTCAACTGTGATGGCTTACGCGGGATTGCCCGATCATCTTCCCCGTTGGTCAGCCTCAGCACGAGCGACATCTTTATCGGCTACGACGAAGGGGATGGCAAAATTTTTGCCGAGTGTTCTCAAGGTGTTGAGCCAACCGATAGTGATGGTAATGGTCTTGAAAATGGCGACCGGATTGTGGTTTCGATCACCACCACCTTCAAGCCCATCGTTAGTCTCATCCCTATCCCCGCTCTCCCGCTCACGTTTGTTTCGGCCCGGACGATCTTTAAGACGATTAACGGCCCAACGCCTACCGCCAGTTGTACTGGCACACCTGGTTCGGTCAACGCCCTAAAATCAGATGCCGCCGCCTCCAGTTCCTCTGCCGCCGCCGATGGCACGACCACCGTCACCATTACCGTGAGTCTCCTCGATGCGGAAGGGTGCCCACGCGGTGGCGGAGATAGTGTGACGATCTCGCATGACTCGACTAGCCCAGCTGGAATGGCGAATACGATTGTGGGTTCGGCCACTGGCACCACCAACTCGAGCGATACCATCATCTTTGTCGTGAAATCATCCGAGATTGGTCAAGTGACGTATAAAGTGGTCGCCGCTGGCGTCACCTTGAGTGATAAGCCAGTCGTCAGCTTCACCTCGGGTGGCCCCTCATTAGTCAAGTCGAGCATTGAGTCCAACCGAACGACCGTGCCAGCCGATGGCACGCTCGTGTATATCACGGTCACGGTGCGCGACGCGCTCAGCAACACCCTGCCCGGCTATGCCGTTAGCCTGATCTCCAGCCGAAACCCATCAGCAACCCCTGACTACATCACTACGACTCAGGGCACCAGTGATAGCAATGGGCGAGCGTTTTTCATTGCCAGTTCTGGCAACGAAGGCTCGGCGATCATGCAGTCTTCTATCCCGACTATGACGTTGCAAAGCAAGACCATCACTTTTTCGGGGGTGAGCAGTTCTAATTCCACAGCGAGTGCTTCGCCCAGCTCGGTCACTGTGCAAGATGGCACCCCCGCCACGTCTAACAAGTCCATGATCGTCGTTAAAGTGCGGGATGACGCGAATAGCCCGGTTTCTGGGAAAACGGTGACGATAACTTGTATTTCCACCTGTGGCACGACCTATCCCTACATTCAAACTGTCACTGGCGTGAGCGCTTCAGATGGGGGCGCGACCTTCACCGTCAACTCCACCTTGGCTGGGACGAGTTCATTTCAGGTTGTGGCCGGTGGCGCGACTCTACAAACCAATGTGGATGTCATCTTTACCGCTGGGCCAGTTGTGACGCTGACGATTACGCCCTCCAACACGACCGTGTTGTCTGGTGGGGCTGAGAATTTCGTCGCTTCCGCTACCGATACTTATAAAAATAGCGTGACGCTCACCAACACGACTTGGGCCCATAACCTCTCGAGTGGTTCGTTATCGGGGACAGGTGGCGCGGGGAGTTTTACCACAGGCACCACCGTCGAGGCGGGTAAGAAGATCACCGTGACGAACAACGTCAATGGCGTGCAGGCCTCGGCCACCATCAGTGTCGTCTGTTTGTCCATTGGCGACCTCGTCGTGCCTTCCGCTACCTCGCTCTTTGGGTATTTCATCTTGCAGAACCCAACCAGTTATGTGGCCGAGGTTTCGCGCATCACCATGACGGCGGCGTCGTTGTCGAGCGGGGCGAAGCTATCTGCCTATCACTTAAACAACGCGCCACCCGCAACGGCAAACGTGATCTGGTCTGACACTAACGGTCAAAACTTAAACTTTCCGTTGGGTGTTCCCGATGTCTCGGCATGGGGGACGGGTTCGAGGTTAACTGGCACGGGAAGTCCATCCAGCCCTAATGTTAAGTACCTCTATGTCTACTTTACGAAAGACGCCATCACCTCAATTAACCTCACCATTGACTTCAACCTGAGTTCTGGCGCCTTTAGTTGTAGGATTTCAAAATGAAACACTTTTCCCGCTTTCCTCGTTGGGGCTCGAAACCCCACCACCCCGAACGTGGGCAGAGTTTGGTGGAATTTAGCACCATGCTCATCCTCATGTTGATCTTGCTGGCGGGGACGGTAGATTTGGGGCGCGCCTACTTTACCTATTTGGCGCTGAAAGACGCCTCTGGGGAAGGGGCGTATTTTGCGGCGGCTTATCCCCAATGTACCAATAACAGCACCGGCTATTCAGGGTGTGACGACCCCAATAACATCGAATACCGCATTAAGAACTCGTCGCCTAAAGGCAGTATGGTGTATTGGGCTGACGCCCAGATCACGGTGACCACGACTGGAAACCACACCCCTACCTCGGACCCGAAACTGAAAGCCGGTGAATTGGTCACGGTGAGCGTGAGCTACATCCATACCACGATCACCCCGCTCATGGGTGGGCAAAACTGGACTTTAAAATCCTATTCAGTGGCGACCATCATCCGCGTGCCCAATTGCGAATTCGCGGAGTGCCAATAGAGGCTTTTTAGTTCTAAGTGACTGTCACCTGATCAAACGCCCATAAAGTTAGGTGGTTTGGCAAGGTGACAGTCACTTGTTTAAAATTCATCAAATGTGGACTGTCTCTCCTGATCACTAAGCCGTATCTTATTCCCCCTGCCTTCGTTTTAATTTCAAACTGTCATTTCTAAGGAGCATCCTATGTGGGCTATCTTTAAACAAACCAAACCGGCCGAACAAGGCCAAGCGATCGTGATGTTGGCCCTCGCTATCGTGGGGATGTTGGGCTTTGCGGCCATCGCGCTCGATGGCGGCAACATCTACACCGAGCAACGTCGGGCGCAGACCGCGGCTGATAACGCCGCCATCGCCGCCGCCTATGTCCAAATGTTCGACTCGACCAAGCGTTATAACAACACGGCCCTGGGCGAGGCCGCCGCGGCGAACGCCTTGCTCAATGGCTATGTGGATGGCTCAGGCCCCACCCAGTTGACCTTTCATCGCCCGCCGATTGATGGCCCATATAAGAATAATGACAGATATGTCGAAGTGATCATCACCCAAACCGTGCAAACCGCCTTAGCGCATTTAGTCTATAGCGGCGGGGCGGTGAAGCTGACGGTGCGGGCCGTGGCGCACGGTGACCCCATTGCGCCCGTGTTGGATGGTTTTGCGGTGGCCGCGATGCACACCTCGTGTGATCAAAACGACTTCACCGCGCGCGGTGGCACGGTCTCCGTCGTTCGCGACGCCGGGGTATTCGTGAATGGCTATTGCGGGTCTGGCCAAGGTGACACCCTGAACATGAATGGCGCTGGCGCCGGCATCGTGACCACGAACAGCATCTCTTGCCCAGACATGACGAACACGACGACCTGTCTGATCACCGGCGAATATCCCATCCAGATCACGAGCGCCCAGCAGTCTGGCACTACTTGCACGAATACGCCGCCCTTTGCGTTGAAGGACATGTCCAGTTGCAATTTCTATCCAGCACCAGATTTAAACAACGCCGCGGAAGAGACAGACCCGATTGACGATTATGTGGATGTTGACGCTTTGGACACTTATTGCACCAAGACGGCCACGCTGATGACGGTTACTACTTCTGCCACTAACCAACCCGGGTTGTATACCACTCTCAGCGCCCATGGGGATGTCACCTTGGCCTCCGGCATCTATTGCATCTCGGGCGATGACGATATCATGAAGAATGTGGCCTCCTTAACGGGCGATGGCGTCATGTTGTATATGATGAATGCCGCCTCGTCCTTCAAATATGCCGGTGGCACTCATGACACCTTGACCCTCTCGGCGATGGACAGCACGGACTGCGCCGCGTCAGGGTATGGTGACGCCTGTGATTTTCAAGGCATCGTGATCTATAAGCCCAAAGGCATGGATAATTGTTCTAGTAGCTCGGCTCAAGAGTTCGAGTTTAAAGGCCAGTCCTCGATGAATATCGAGGGCCTGATTTACGCCCCGAAATCCTATGCGTCCTTTGGTGGGCAAGGCACTCTCACGATGACTGGCCAAGCCATCGTCGGGTGTGTGCGGTATGCGGGTACCGGCACCATTGATGTGGTCTATGAGCCTGATAAAACCTACCGCCCACCGGCCTCGATCAGCCTCGACCAATAATTACTTAAAACCTGACAGGTGTGCACGACCAAATAGCCTTTAAACAAGCGCTTCCAACGCGCACACCTGTCAGGTTTGGTTGAAAATAGATTTGTTTGTGTAAATCCAGAAGGAGTACGGTGATTGAACCTGAGCAAGACCGGTTTTCAACCTTGAAGGCCGGTCTTGTTTTTTTAACGCGAGTACGGTCGGGGGTTGCTTTTTGGCTTCTTTGGCCTACACTGGAAAGGATGGTCTCCGGCAACCCTTTATCTACCTTCACGGAACGAACCAGGTTTATGGGGATTGTGCTAGGTGGTCTGGCGTGAAGGATTGACTAATCGTTCTGATGAGAAGTTGGTATGTGGTCTCAAAAATTAAACCTGCTTTTTCGCTGGGGAATGGCCCTGAGCTGGCTGTGGGCCAGTGTGATGCCCATTTCCGCTTCACCGCAGTTCAGTCGTCCGCTGGGGCCGACGGCGGACGATATCTTGATTGACCAAATGGTCTCACGCGGTGAGTCACTTATTTCGTCCCAAAATTTTGAGCCAGCGCTTGACAACTTTGATTCAGTGGCCGCCGATGACTTCACCGTGCCCGCTGGAGGCTGGACGATCCGAACTGTCGAAGTGATTGGGAGCTATTCCTTCAAAAACGGCCCGGTCGATTCCATCAAAATTACGGTTTATCAAGATGCGTCTGGCCAACCGGGGGCTGAGGTCTATACCAATACCATTGTCCCATCCAGTGGAGCAAACACGGGCTCGTTCGTGATCGGCCTGCCGGACCCTTTGACTTTACCAGAAGGTCACTATTGGTTGTCAGCACAAGCGAATTTGAATTTTGATATTGGAGGCCAATGGGCTTGGCAAGAGAGTGGCACGCAAAACGGCTTGGCGTATGTCTGGAGAAACCCGGGGAATGGGTTTGGCGCGAATTGTGGCGCGTTGTGGTGCCGGGCCGCTTCGGCGGGCGTGGTAGATTATGATTTAATGTTCCGGTTAAGCGCCTCCCAATTCAACCCTCTTCCGGCCCCCACCGGCTTCCTCCCCAACATCGTGGCTGGCAATCCGTTGTATACCGATTGTAAAGGCGCGGACACGGGTGGGGCTAGCCTAGATGTGATCGTACAAGGCACTGGCTTCGTCGCCAGTTCGGTCATTAGCAAAAGCAATCTGGCGCTCAATACCCAATTCCTCACTAGTAATCAGCTCAAGACAAATCTGAATGAATCTGAGATGAGCCAAGCCATCAATGTTGAGATGACGGTTGCCAACCCCATCCCCGGCGGTGGCGAATCGAACCCCCTAATCTTTTGCATCCTCCCCAACCCCGGCACCACCGCGACCAATCACCCCTTGGGGCCGCTCAAACTCACCTCGCTGGTGCCAACCTCCATCGCCTTTGGCATGCGCGGTTTTAAGCTCGCCATTCAAGGCTCTGGTTTTAGCCGCGTTTCCAAAGTCCTTTGGAACAGCGATAACCCGGTTGACATCCGTGACCCAATTGTCGTGAGTCCAAACCTATTGCTAGTAGACATCAGCGCGGCCGATGTGGTTACGGTTGGCACGGGTATTATCAAGGTGTATAACACGACGCCGGTCTTGGGCCCAGGCCTCTCGGCGCCCCTGACCTTCCTCATCACCGACACGAACCCGGCCCCGACCCTCTTGGGGATCACCCCTTCTTTTATCGCCCCGCACTCACCCACTTTCACGCTCACTTTGACTGGCACGAACTTCATTCCGGGGGGCATCGTCAATTGGGTCGAGAATGACCTCACGACCACACTCACCGCCGACACCGTGACGCCCTTTGAGGTCCGAGTTACGATGCCGATGACGTTTGTCAATCACATCGGCTATGCCTTCGTCTCAATGACCAACCCCACACCGGGGGGCGGGCTGACCTCCGCAGGACGGATCGAATTTCAGTATCTATTGCACATGCCTTTGATCACGCGTTAGCCCACGTGCCGGAGACCTTAAAACAAAACCGCGCCCCGGTCTCGGGGCGCGGTTTTGTTTGGTGTTAAGGATGAGGCCGAGCGTCTTAGGCCTCGGCAGGAGCCGAACTGCTCCCCCGTCCCCACGTCCGCCATTCTTTATTTTCCAGGACGACCAATAACGGCGCGGCGTTGAAAATAGACGAGTACGTGCCCGACAAAACGCCGACGAGCAGGGTCACCACGAAGTGCCGAATGGTGACGCCGCCAAACAGCGCCAGCGCCAACAAAGTGAACGTCACCGTCAACTGGGTGTTGATCGAGCGATCTAGCGTCTGCACGATACTGTGATTCACGACCGTTTCGTATTCCACCCGGCGGTGCAAGATCAAGTTTTCGCGAATGCGGTCGAACACCACAATGGTGTCGTGAACGGAGAAGCTAGCGACCGTGAGCAGGGCGGTGAGGAACAAGGCGTCCACTTCCCAGCCAAACACGCGCCCAAAAATAGCCGCCGCGCCGAGCACGACCAAGATGTCGTGGAGCATGGCGATAATGGCGCATAGGCCATAGCGCCACGCATTTTCCAGATTGCGGAAGGCATACCAAATATAGAGCAGGATGCCCAGCGCCGCCGCGCCCACCGCATAGGCCGCATTCACCGTCACCTCGCGCCCGACGCTCGGGCCAACGGTGGCGGCGTTCACCAACTCATATTGGGTGCCATACAGCGCGGCCAATTGCGCCAAGATCGCGCCCTGTTGTTCAGGCGTGAGCGCCTTACTGCGGATGATGGCGGTGTCGGTCCCCGAAGTTTGCACGATGCTGTCGGAGGAGTCGTTCGCGTCGTAAATCGCGCGGATGCGCTCGGGTTCTAACGGGGTGGTGGGGTTGGTGTATTTAACTTCGATCAACGTGCCGCCCGTGTAATCAATGGAGAGCGGCAAAGGCCCTTGCGCTGGGTTATTCGCCCAGTTGAGCCCCATAAAGATCAGGCCGGGGATGATCACCACCAGCGAGAGCAGAAAATACCAATAGCGGCGTTTAACAATTTCAAACATGACGAACTCCTAATTTAGATCCCAAACCACGAATGGCGTTCCGAGAAGTCCACCCGATCCAAGAACAAGTGCAGGATGGTGCGGGTGACGACGATGGCGGTGAACAAACTGACGAACACCCCGGCGGCGAGCGTGATGGCAAAACCTTTGACCACGCTGGCCCCAAAGGCGCTCCCGAATAGATACAAGATCCCACATGTGATGAGCGTCGAGATGTTCGAGTCGCGGATGGATGACCACGCGCGATTGAAACCCGCGTCTACGGCGTTGTGCACCGTCTTACCCGCCCGTAACTCTTCTTTGAGCCGCTCGAAGATCAAAATGTTGGCGTCTACGGCGACGCCAATGGAGAGCACAAAGCCGGCAATGCCGGGCAGGGTGAGCGTGATCGGCACAAATTTGAAGATGGCGAAGGTGATGATCGCGTAGATGATCAAGGCCAGGCTGGCGATGATGCCCGGTAGGCGGTAGTACAAGATCATGAACAAGATCACGACCACCATCCCTACAATACCGGCGATGGCGCTTTTGCGCACCGAGTCTTGGCCGAGCGTTGGGCCGATCTCGCGCGACTGCGCCACGCGCAACGGCACTGGCAACGAGCCATACTTGAGTTGCAACACCATCTGGTTAGCGGCATCTACGTTGAAATTGCCGGTGATGTCACCGCGCCCGCCCGTGATGGGGCTGTTAATCGTCGGCGTAGAAATCACCACTTTATCCAACACAATCGCCAAGACTTCATCCACGTGTGAGCTGGTGAAGCCCGCGAAAATCTGCGAACCTTCGTCCGACAATTCAAAGCCCACCGCGATTTGACCACTGCCCGTGTTGACAAAGGCGTTTTTGATCGCCACACCCGTCATGATCGTATGAAAAGTTTCGGAGGGCGTTTCTGGGGTGGCTCGCGTGTCGGTGATGGCGCTGGTGTCGGTGAGTGAGGCCCCAGCAGTCGGCGTAAAGAGGGGCTCGGGGGTTGGCACACCACCTTCCGGCGGGGTATCCGGCCCACAGTCCATCAACGTTGGGTTGTAGCAATCGGAATTGATCCGCGTCCCAGCTGGTGGCACCACCGAGCCGGGCGGGATATGCACAAATTCGAGCAAGCCCGTTTGCTTGAGCGTTTCAATCGCCTGTTGTGGGTCTTTGACGCCCGGCAGTTCCACCACGATGCGGCGCGTGCCTTGCACTTGCACCAGAGGCTCGGTGACGCCCAAACCATTGACGCGGTTTTCGACGATCTGCTTGGCGACTTCCATAGATTGCAAGTCTACGCTGGTGGTCTCTGGGAGATCCGCCTCCAACAAGACTTGCAAACCACCTTGTAAATCGAGGCCTTGTTGCACTTCAAACTTGCGGCCTTCAAACGAGCCGAGCGTGGGGATGCTCGAGCCCGGCACGACGATATACGTCGCCACGATGACGACGATCAGAATAGGGATCAACCAACCGGTATAGCGCTGTGGCATGTCTGGAAAAGCCTCCGATTCAAACAAAGACCTGCCAGAAAGTGCAGGCAGGGCTGATAAAGTGGGGCGATTATACCATTAACCCTATCCCAACCCTCGCCGAGGCGTGACCTCCGTTCCTCATCCATAGCCACGCCTCTTGTCACTTCCTCTCCCTCCCCGTACAATCGCGCCATGTCCTCCGACGCCGATCTTACGCCCCTCCGCAAACAGTATCTCGATGTCAAACGCCAATACCCGAATGTCATCGTCTTTTTCCGGTTGGGCGATTTTTACGAGACGTTTGATGCTGATGCCGAACTGGTGGCACGCGAATTGGAGATCGTCCTCACCCATCGCATGAGCAACCCGATGGCGGGCGTGCCGCATCACGCGGTAGAAAATTACATCGCCCGCCTGATCGCTAAAGGCTATCACGTCGCCATCTGTGAACAGACCGGCCCCACCGTCACCAAAGGCCTATTCAAACGTGAAGTAGTGCGCGTGGTGACGCCCGGCACGGTGGTCGAGCCCAGCTTGCTCAAAGCCGACCGCAACAATTACCTCGCCGCGCTAGTGGCGACCGCCGACCGCGCTGGGCTGGCGGTGGCCGACATCACCACCGGGGAGTTCACTGTGACGCAACTCACTGGAGCCGACCTCAGCGCGGCAGTGCGGCATGAATTGTTGCGCCTCGCTCCAGCCGAATTGCTCCTCCCCGAAACGCTGACCTTGCCCCTCAACGGCATTTTGAGCCCGCGCACGCTCTTACCGGCGTGGAAATTTGATTCAGCACAAGCCCGCAACACTTTGCTCGATCATTTTAAAGTCAGCACGCTCGTTGGGTTCGGCATTGACCAGTCGCCCCTCGCCCTGGGCGCGTGCGGCGCGATTGTGCAATATCTCAAAGAGACCCAACCCAGCGCGCTCAACTTGCTCACCAGCCTCAGCGTCTATTCGCTCGACACCTTTATGACGCTCGACTCGGCCACCCGCCGCAACTTGGAATTGACCGAGACTCTGCGCGGCGGACAAGTGAAGGGTTCACTGCTCGGCGTGTTGGATAAGACGATCACGGCGATGGGGGCGCGGCTCATGCGTCAATGGGTGACGCAACCGTTGCTCGATCTGGCGCGGATCAACGAGCGGCTAGAAGGCGTGGCGGCCTTTCAGGCTAATGGGCTCCTGCGGGCCGAGGTGCGCGCCGCGCTCAAACCGCTCGGCGATCTCGAACGGCTCACCAATCGGGTCATTGGCGGCACGGCCAACCCGCGCGACCTGACGGTGTTACGCGCCACGCTGGAAGCCTTGCCCGCGTTGCAAGCGATCTTACAACCGCCCTTCGCAACCCTCGATTTGTGCGCTGAAGCCCTCGCGTTCATTCAAGCCGCGCTCGCCGACGACCCACCCGCCGTGACGGGCAAACAAGGCCTCATCCGCTCGGGCTATTCGGCTGAGTTGGATGGTATCTTGTCCTCCTCGCGCCATGCCCGCGAATGGATCGCGGGTTTGGAAAAGGCCGAACGCGAGCGCACGGGCATCAAGACGATCAAGGTCAGTTACAACAAAGTGTTTGGTTACTATTTGGAGATCAGCCGCGCTCAAGCGGTCAACGCGCCGGAGAACTACATCCGCAAGCAAACGCTGGTCAACGCGGAACGCTTCATCACGCCCGAACTCAAAGAATACGAGACGTTGGTGCTGAATGCCGATGAGCGCATCATTGAGATCGAGACGCGCTTGTTTAAAGAATTGTGCGCGCAGATCACGACCTTCGCCACACGCTTGCTCACCACGGCCCGCGCCCTGGCGCGGTCGGATGTGCTGGCCGCCCTCGCCGAGGTCGCGACGCAAAACAATTACGCCCGCCCGGCCTTAGTCGAGTCGCCCATCCTAGACATCCGCGAAGGGCGTCATCCGGTCGTGGAACATTTCCTCGCATCCGGCGAACGCTATGTGCCAAATGACATCGTATTTGAAAACGGCGAGATCGTGCGCGTGATCACCGGGCCGAACATGGCGGGCAAAAGCACTTTTCTTCGCGAAGCCGCGCTCATCACGCTCATGGCACAGATCGGCAGTTTTGTCCCCGCCGCCTCAGCGCAGGTGGGGCTGGTAGACCGCATCTTCACCCGCATCGGCGCGCAAGATGAAATCCACGCTGGGCAATCTACCTTCATGGTGGAGATGGTGGAGACGGCCAACATCCTGCACCACGCCAGTGCGCGCAGTTTGTTGGTCTTGGATGAGATCGGGCGGGGCACCAGCACGTATGATGGCCTCTCGCTCGCGTGGGCCATTGTCGAATACATCCATAACCATCCGCAGTTGAAGGCAAAGACGCTCTTCGCGACGCACTATCATGAGCTCACTGATCTAGCGACCCTCTTGCCCGGCGTGCGCAATTACAACGTCGCCGTCGCCGAAGAAGGCGACCGGGTCGTGTTTTTGCATCGCATCGTCCCCGGCGGCGCGGATCGCTCCTATGGCATTCACGTCGCGCAACTCGCCGGTTTGCCGCGCCCGCTCATCGCGCGTGCCCAAGAGATCATGACCCAACTCGAAACTTCCGGCGGGCGAGCGGTGCAATTGGAAGAGGCCACCCCAGCGCAGATCACGCTCTTCCCTGAGACCAATCCCCTCCTCACGGAACTTAAGACGCTTGACCTCAATGCGCTGACGCCCATGGAAGCCTTGAGCCGGTTATACGAATGGCAAGCGAAATTTGGGAAGAAATGACTATAATCAATGCCAAGTTGTCCTCAATGTGGCGCGCCGCTGACGTTGGTCGAGACCTGCCAAGAGCAATTTCACTTGGGCCAGCTCAAGGAAGTGGCAGACCCCCACTATTATGCCGTGCATCACCTCAGCGTATTAAGCTACATGTTGCAACATAACGCCTACTCACGTGAGGGGTGGTTACACTCACATACCTTGTTACAGCAATTTGTCCAGCAGAATTTAGACCCCCAATTTGTGCGGCGGCGTGATCGGGACAAGGTGGACAGTGGCCAACGCAACTGGAGCCTAACCAAAGGCCCCAAACTGCCCGGCGTCGAACAAATTGTTTGGCACTGCACCGTAGCTGATGTACGGCTCGACACCGCCGAACACTATTGCGCCGATGTGCGACGCTGGGCCGTCAGCGTACTGGCTGACGCGGCGACCCTCCTGCAAGGTTAACGTGGCTTCGCCTCCTTCATCGCGCTTCAACTTGTCGTATCGTGTTGAATTAAGTCTGCTCCTCTCGCCCTATGTGCTAGGCGCGCTGTTGCTCATTGGCGCGCCCGCCGTGCTGACGACCGTGCTGGCCTTCATGTTTTATGATGCGCTCTCGCGGCCAGTGTGGGTGGGATGGGCGAATTTTTATGAAATTTTTGCCGACCCGCAGTTTGCCATCGCGCGGCTCAACACCCTGTATTACATCGGTCTCGCCGTGCCCGCGCGCGTGCTGGGTGCGTTAGGCTTGGCCTTGTTGCTCAATGCGCCACGTCGGGGCGCTGGCTTCTATCGCGCTGGCATTTATCTGCCCACGGTGATCCCCGATACGGCCTATGCGTTGGTGTTCATGTGGATCTTCAATCCGCTGTATGGCCCGGTGAACCTCACCCTCAAGGCGTTGGGTTTGCCCACACCGGGCTGGCTCGCCGACACTGAAACCGCCAAACTGGTCTTTGTCATCATGGGCACCTTCCAGATCGGCGAAGGGTTTGTCGTGTTGCTGACGGGTTTGCGGAACATCCCCCGTGACTATTACGACTCGGCGGCGGTGGATGGTGGCAACGCTTGGCAAGTGTTCCGTTACATCACCTTGCCTCTGCTCTCGCCCTGGTTGATCTTATTGACGTTTCGCGATGTCATCTTGAGTTTTCAAAATATCTTTACGCCTGTGTTTATGATGACGGGCGGCGGGCCCTATTACTCCACCCTCTTCTTGCCTTTGCTTATTTATGAAGAAGCGTTCGACCGCTTTCACTTTGGCCCCGCCTCGGCCATGATGCTCATCATGTTCATCGCCGCCGCCTCGCTCATTGGGATTTTATTGGTGCTGTTTGAAGAAGCAGGCTATGTCGAGGAGAGCCATGAATAAACCAGCCTGGCAGACTTGGCTGTATCACGCCGTGTCTTTGGCCCTGACACTCCTCTTCATCCTACCGCTCATTTGGATGGTCTCGACTTCATTACGTCAGCCGGGTTTGCCGCCGCCGCGCACCATTGAATGGCTCCCGCAACCTCTCGCTTTCAGTAACTACCCGACCATCTTTAACATGTTGCCCCTCGGGTGGTACGCGTTAAACTCACTCATCGTCGCGGCCTTGGCCATCCCCATTACCCTCACCACCGCCTCCTGGGCCGGCTTGGCGCTCTCCCAGTTGCGGAGTGCGTGGCGTGGGCGGTTCATTATGCTTTCCATTGGTCTGTTGCTGGTGCCGATCACGGCGCTTTGGCTGACGCGCTTCATCTTATTTAAATGGCTCGGCTTGCTCAATACCTTTGGCTCACTGTTAGCTCCGGCGCTCATGGGGTCGAGCCCGCTCTTTGTCCTGTTGTTCTATCGCGCGTTTCGGCGGATGTCTCCCGAACTCTTTGAAGCCGCGCGCTTGGAAGGCGCGACCGCGTTGCGCTTATGGTGGGAAGTGGCATTGCCTTTGGCGCGCTCCACCATCGCCGCGGTGGCCGTACTGACCTTCTTGCTGTATTGGAGCGACTTTATCAGCCCCTTGCTCTATCTCAAATCACCCAGCCTCTACACTTTGCCCGTTGGCTTGCGGCAGTTGGAACAGATGGACAAAACCAATTGGCCCTTACTCCTCGCCGCCTCGGTCGTGATGACTGCCCCCGCTGTCGGGATGTTCTTGATGATCCAACACTACTTTTTAGGCGAAGAGAGTTTGTTAGAGCGGTAGGCTCAGTCTGGTGCAATCCGGCTGAGTCTGGTTTGAGCCTATAAGGTTAACCGGCGATGTACATTCCAAAACTGTATCGCGAAGAAGACCACCCCAAAATTTTAGCCTTTCTCCAGCAGAACAATTTTCCGGCCCTCGTCACGTTGGATGGCTCCCGCCTCGTTGCCACCCATCTGCCAGTCGAGGTGCGCGAAGCCGCGGCGGGTGGGCTGACGGTCTATGGACACATGTCGCGGGCCAACCCCCAATGGCGGACGCTAGGGGAGCAAGAAGTCTTGCTGATTTTTCAGGGGGCGCACACCTATATCTCACCGCGTTGGTACAACCACGTCAATGTGCCGACTTGGAATTATCAGAACGTGCATGTCTATGGTCAGGCGCGCCAACTCGAGGGGGAGGCATTGTTGACGTTGCTGAGTCGCTTAGTGCAAAACCACGAAGCCCATTCGGCCTATCGCCTCGAAACTTTGCCGCCCGATTTCGTCCATAAGGAAATGCAGGGCGTTTTCGGTTTTGCGATAGATGTGACTCGGGTAGAGGCGGGGTACAAACTCAGCCAGAATCGCAATGACACCGACTACGCGAACATCATCCACGAATTGGAGCAACGGGGGGATGAACAGTCGCGGAGCGTCGCCCAAGCCATGCGCGAGGCGCGCCCGAAACCGCGCTAGCCGTCAACCATGCGCTAATCGAATAAACTAAGCGCGACGAGCTTATCGCTGACGGTGTGGTTGATCAGTTAGGCGATGTCGTAACATCGCTCACTTTGAAGATTCAATTGTTAGCCAAGTGAAGGGGAGCGAAACAAGGCTGGGGCTGAAGGATTCGAACCTCCGCATACAGATCCAGAATCTGCTGTCCTGCCACTAGACGAAGCCCCAGTGCGCAAGAAATTTTACCATACTCGTTTACCTCACAGCACGTTTACTTTCAGTTTCCCACCTCCTTACTTATCCCCTCCCTCCGCTTTTTGCCCGCGTTTGCGCCCTTGCCCCAACGCCGAACTCCGCTGGTAAGCCGCCCAGATGGCGCGCGAGATGGCGGTGCGGAAGCCCGCCTTCTCCAGATAATACAAGGCCTCGGCGGTGGTGCCGCCCGGCGAGGTGACCTGATTCCGCAACCGCGCCATGTGGCTGGGCGAATGCCGATAATAATCCACCGAGCCTTTCACTGTCTGCGACACGAGTTGTTCAGCGACGCGGCGCGAAAAACCCAGATGCACGCCCGCGTCCACCAACGCTTCCATGAATAAAAACACATAGGCTGGGCCACTCCCCGAGAGGGCGGTCGCCATATCGAGTTGGTCTTCATCATCGGCTTCCACTTCTTCGCCGAGCGCGCCGAGCATCATACGCGCTTGCTCCCGTTGCGCTTCCGACACGCCGCGCGAGGCGATCCAGACCGTGATGCCTTCGCCGATTTGGGCGGGCGTGTTGGGCATGGAGCGCACTACGCTCATATGGACGAGGCCGTTGATCATGTTGTCGAGGCGCGCGCCAGCCACGATGGAGAGCACCAACGCTTCGCTGTCAATCTTGCCTTTGAGCGTTGTCAGCACGCCGGGCAACACTTGCGGTTTGACCGAGAGCACGATCACTTGCGCGTCGCGCGCGGCGTGGACGTTGTCTTGCGTGGTTTGCACGCCATATTTTTCGGTCAACGCCGCCGCGCGTTCTTCACGCGGGCCGGAGGCCACGATGTTGTCGTGCAGGGCGATGCCTTTGGCGAGCAAACCTTGGATCATGGCTTCGGCCATGGCCCCGGAGCCGACGAAAGCGATGCGAGAGTTTTTGAGCATGAGAGAGGTCCTCAGAGGGTTATAGCGGTTTCCTATTGCGTCAACAACGTTCGCCCTGAGCCTGTCGAAGGGGTGTTGTAAATCGAAAAGGAGACCGTAATAAAAGGAATAATTCACAATGATACTGGTTCGGTGATAGTCGCCGCTTGGCTTCATCCCTACCCTTCTCCTGACCGAGAAACATGGTCAGGAGAAGGGCCGGGTGAGGTCGCATAAGACGAGAAATTAAAACGAAAGAAAATTACACACTCTCCCCCACTTCCCCTTCCGCCGCCGCTTCATACTCCGCCTTCGTCACGACGACGCCATCTAAGAGATAGACGGTGTGGGTCGCGTAGCGCGCCATGCGCGGGTCGTGGGTGACGACTAAGACCGTGCGGCCTTGCTTGTGCAGTTCCGACAAGAGTTGCATGATGGTCTGCCCACTGTGGGTGTCGAGGTTGCCCGTCGGCTCGTCGGCCAAGATGAGTTGCGGGTTGTTGACCAGCGCGCGGGCCACCGCCACGCGCTGTTGTTGCCCGCCGGAGAGTTCGGTAGGCTTGTGATAGGCGCGCTTCTCTAAGCCCACTTGTTTAAGCAGTTCCAACGCGCGCGCGCGGCGCTGGGCGCTCGGCAGGCTCGCAAAGCGCATGGGGAAGGCCACGTTGTCGGTAGCGGTCATCGTGGCGATGAGGTTGAAGGATTGAAAAATAAAGCCGATCGTCTTACGTCGAAACACCGCCAGCGCGTTCTCGTCCAGCGCCTCCAACTTCTGATCGTTCACTTCGATTTGGCCGGAGGTGGGGCGATCCAAACCGCCTAACAAATAGAGCAACGTGCTTTTGCCCGACCCGGACGGTCCCATCACCGCGGTGAACGTCCCGGCTTCGATCTCTAGGTTGATCCCGGCCAGCGCGTGTACCGTCTCGCGCCCCATAATGAAGGACTTGCGGAGGTCGCGGATGCGGATGAAAGACATTTGTCAGAAGTCAGGAGTCAGAGGTCAGAAGGTTTGGCTCGTGCCGGCCATGAAAAGCCCACCGATAAAGCCGGGGATGGCTTGGAGGGTGAGGAACACGGTGAGGGTGAGGGCGATGACGCCGATGGCTTTGCCGAGCGGGAGTTTGTCGCCGCCTTGCACGCCGAGGACGAGCATCACTGCCTGCCAGATCAAGTAGATGTTGATCAACCCTAAAACAGCGGTGAGGAGAACGTTGACCAGGCCCCCCTCAGTCGGGGCGAAGCCGGAGAGCCCCGCACCCTGGATGACGCTTTGGGTGAGGAGCATATAGCCCGCGCGGATCAGGTCATACACGCCATAGGGCAGACTGGCCCACGCCACCAAGTTCATCGCCGAGCGGGTGGAGCCACGCCCGCCGAACAGGGTCAGGATCAAATGGAGGAGGCCACCCAACACCAGCCATCCGACCCACACGCCACCGATCGCCAACACGGCCGGGAAGACGTAGACGAACATGGGGCCGCTGGCGGAGGACTGCGCCTCCATAAATTGTTGTTGCTGTTCCTGTGACCAGTATTGAAAATCGGGGGGGAGGTTGGTGGGGCCGCCCGTGCCGACGGACGATAAGACCGACCCGGCAATCATAACGGCCAATAATCCAGTGACTGTGAGAATCAAAATGGGCGTGAGCCAGTTGCCGCCGGTGTCACCGGTGATCTGCGCCAATGTCGCGCGCGGTCTAAAGAGCGCGGGCAAGACCCAATTGAAGTGAAATCGGCGGGGTGGTTCGAGGGAGAGGGTGTCGGTAGTGAGGGCCATAGGGTGAATACTCAATACTCAAGAGGTAAGACACAATCTTTCATCTTATACAACACTGTCTCGCTTGGGAACTCCCTATAAACGGAGGAGACTGCTTCACTCGCAAACTACGCTCGTTCGCAGTGACATTTTGTATCTTGATTTTTGTGTCTTATGTCTTGTTTCTTGAGGCTTGATCATAGCACACCTCTTATCCGCCCACCCCCCTCGTGGCCGCTCGCCGCACGGCATTACTCAACTCTTCGGCGGTGAACTGGCCTTTTTGCAACATGGTCGCGGCGCCTGCTTGCAATTGGGCTTGCTCTTCCAAGGTTAAATCCTTCGCCGTTACCACCACCACCGGCACTTTAGCGGTGCGTGGGTCGGCGCGCAATTCGGCCAGCACTTCAAAGCCGTTGAGTTCGGGCATCATCAAATCCAACACCACCACGTCGGGGATTTGTTCGCGCGCCGCTTCCAAACCGGCGCGGCCATTTTGCGCCGAGCTGACCTGATACGACATCCCGCCCAAGATGCGCCGGACGATCTCCAGCGCGTTGGGGTCATCATCCACCGCCAACACCTTGCCACCCAACGGCGCAAAGCGTTCGATGACATTGCGGAGTTCTTCCTTCCCGACCGGCTTCACTAGATATTCGCTCGCGGCGAGCGAGAGCGCTGGCTCTTCGCTGTGTGACATACTACACATCACAATGGGGATGTTCCGCGTTTCGGGGTCGGACTTGAGGGCGCGCAAAATTTCCCAACTGTTTTGGTTGGGGCTCATCACATCGAGCACGATCACGTCCGGGCGTTCACGGCGCACCGTCTCGGCGGCGTGTTGGCTCTCGGTAGATTTCAACACCTGATAGTTGCGCGCCAATTGTTGTGCGATAGCGTCACCCATTACGCGGTCATCATCAATGATCAAGACGCGCGCTTCGGTGAGCGCTTCGCCCAGGCCGGGGGCCTTGCTGAGATCGGGGGCTAGGCGCGGCAGAGTGAAATAAAACGTCGAACCCACGCCCACCGTGCTCTCGGCCCACATCCGCCCGCCGTGCATCTCGACAAACCGTTTGCTGATGGGCAACCCCAAGCCCGTGCCGCCGGTGTGCCGCGTGGTCTTCCCTTCGATCTGCACAAATTCCATAAACGCTTTGGGGATGTCCTCTTCGGTCATGCCCTCGCCGCTGTCTTGCACGCTGAGCGTGATCCACGTTTCATCATACGTTGCGCGCACCACGATCTGCCCGCGTTCGGTGAACTTGGCGGCGTTGGAGAGCAGGTTGAGCAAAACCTGGCGCACGCGCGTTCGGTCCGCGCGCGCTAGTGGTAGCTCGTCCGGCGCCTGGTTAATGAGTTCGACAGGCTTGTCGCGCAGTAAGCCGATGGCGGTGGAGAGCGCGCCGCGCACCAACTCTGGCAATTCCACTTCTTCTAAATACAACTCCAAACGCCCCGACTCGATCTTGGCGAGGTCGAGGATGTCATTGATCAGCCCCAATAAGTGCCGCCCGGCATCCCCGATGCGATTGAGCAAATCGGTTTGGCCTTCGGTCAGGTCGCCCTCGGTGCCCAACGTGAGGAGATAAGCGAAGTTGATGATGGAATTAAGCGGCGTACGGAGTTCGTGCGACATATTCGCGAGGAAGCGCGATTTGAGTCGGTTGGCTTCTTCGGCTTCGGCGCGCGCGGCCTCGGCGGATTGAAAGAGTTCCGCGTTGTGCAACGCGATCGCGGCTTGGTTGGCAAAGGTGGTCGCCAACGGCAGGTCCGCCACATCATACGCGCTGGGCTGATAACTATCTATCGCCAACATCCCAATGACCTGCGAGCCAGCGATGAGCGGCACGCCCATCCAAGTGCGGACGGGATTGGCGACGATCTGTTTGTCGCGCCAACGCGGATCGGCCCGCACATCGTCCACGATAATGGGGCGACCGGTCTCGATCACTTCTTGAATCAGCGGATAATCCGCCAACGGCAACCGATAGCCCAACACGGTGGTGGGGTCATCAAAGCCGCGCCCAGCTTGAATAAACAGCACACCATTCTTGAGCAACATAATGAAGCCGCTATCGTAGGGCAGGACTTCGCTCAACGAAGCTAAGATGCGCTCTAAGACTTCGTCTAAATTTAAAGTCGAGCCGACGAGTTGCCCGACTTCGCGCAAGGTGTCAGCGCGGCGGCGTGCGGCCTCTTCGGCCTGAAAGAGCTCGGCGTTGTGCAGGGCAATCGCCACCTGATTGGCAAAGATCAGCGCCAACGATAAATCGAGTTGTTGGTAGGCATCGGGCTGGAAGTTGTCAACGGTCAGCATCCCCAGCCTTTGCCCCGAAGCCACGAGCGGGATGCCCATCCATCCGCACACCGGGCGCGAGCCGGGCGTGGTCTCGCCTTGCCAGCGCGCGTCGAGGCGGGCATCACGCAACACGATAGGTTGGCCGGTCTCGATCACTTCGCGGTTGAGGGTGTAATCCGCCAACGGCAACCGAAAGCCGACGACCGCCTCCGCGCCGCCGAAGCCACTGCCGGCGCGAATGTAGAGCGCGTCGCCTTTCAATAGCAAAATCGTCGCGCTGTCATAGGGGATGACTTCGCTCAACGAGGTCAGGATCAATTTCAGCACTTCATCCAAGTTAAGCGTCGCACCCACCATTTGCCCCACGCGGCGCAAAGCATCGGCGCGGCGGCGCGCTTCGGCTTCGGCTTGGAACAAGCGCAGGTTATTGATCGTCACCGCGATTTGGTCGGCGAGCGTTTGCAACACGCGCTCATCGCTGGGGCGGAAGGCCAGCAATTCCACGCTCTCCAAATCCAGCACACCAATTACTTCATTGTTCGCGCGCAAGGGCAAAGCCGCTTCGGAGGCGGTGCGCGGAAAGCGTGGGTGATAGCGGTAGTGCGGCTCGACGCGCACATCGCCGGCCAAGAGCGCCTGATTGGTGTGCGCGACGTTCCCGATGATGCTTTCCGGGTTCAAGGGCAGGCTCGCGCCAAAATTGAGCGCGCCCACTTCGGGCATGGCCGCGGCCCCGGTCAACCGCACTTGTTGCAGGTCTTGATCTACCAACAAGATCAACACCGCGTAATAATCAAACGCATCGCGGATCAGGCTGGCAATGTGCGAGAGCAGGGTGGTCGTTTCGGTGAGCAGGGTGGCCTGCCGACCGATCTGGCTGATGAGGTCGAGTTGTTTGGCGCGAAGTTCTAGCTCGGTGTAGGTCTGCCGCAAACGCGCCTCGGCTTGTTTGCGCTCGGTCAGCTCTTGCTGGGCGGTGGTGAAGAGCCGCGCGTTCTCGATGGCGATGGCGGCCTGATCGGCCAAGAGTTGCAATACGCGCAATTTGGCGGTGGGGATGTCTTGCGGTGGATGATAGGCGCTGGTCATCACCCCCACCACCTGTTCGCCGAACTTAAGCGGCAAATAGACGATGGCCCCTTGAATGTACTCTTGCCAGTCCGGGTCATCGTGCACCGCCGCATAGAGCGGATGCGTGCGCATATCGGGGATGACGATGAGTTGGCCGTTGTGCGCGACATGCCACGATGTGCCGCCCGGCACCGGGTCGGTGAGGGGGGCTTGCCGCCCATCATTCCAACGCGCGGCCCCAAAAGTCAGGCGAGCATCTTGGTATAGATAGATGTAAACATCGCGCGTATCTGCCGAGAGTTGAAAGACGCTCTCCACGATGGCTTGCAACACTGCGGGTAGTTCGAGGCTAGAGGTGAGGCCGAGGCTGGCGCGGCGCACCGCTTCGAGTTGGCTCACCTGACGCTCGGCGGTTTCAAAGAGTTGTGCGTTATCGAGCGCGATCGAGGCCAACCGTGCGAAACGATTTAGGAGATCAACCTCGGCTGGGCCAAACGCGCGCGTGGTCTCGGCACCATAGGCCATGCCCAACACGCCCACCACTTGGGTCGCAGTCGCGCTCGCCCCGATCTTGCGCGTCAGTGGCGCACCCGCGATGCCGCGAATGAGTTGGCGCGGGAAGCTCGGCGACCGCCCGTCCCATTGATCGTAATCTTGGATGATCAGGCTCGTGTCGCTCTCCCAAACTTTGCCCGCTAGGCCCTCGCCGCGTTGCATCGGTTGGTCTTGGGCGAACACGCCTAGCCCAACTTTTAGTTCAAGGAGTGTCTCATCCGCGGAGACTAGATAAATATAGCCATGTGTCGTCCCCAGCAGTTCCCCAGCGCGGCGGATGAGCGCCTCCAACAACCCCGCGAGGTCTAAGCGATTCATCAACTCCAACGTCGTCGCGTGGAGCGCCTCGAGGTATTGGTTTTGGCGGCGCACGGCGGCATCGGCCTGTTGGCGCTGGACGATCTCCGTTTGCAAAGCGAGGTTCGTCTGATCTAAGGCGGCGGTGCGTTCTTTGACGCGCGTTTCCAGTTGGTCGTTGGCTTGGCGCAACGCTTCTTCATTGGCTTGGCGTTCGGTCATCACCGCCGCCAAAATCAAGGCGGTGACGGCTTCGACGCCGATAAACGTTTGCAGTGACAACAGGTTTTCGGTGCCACTCCCGTTCACAAACGGCCCCGCGCCGCTCACGGTTTGCCAGATCGCGATCACCGCCACCACCGCCGTCGCGGCGGTGGCTCCGCGCGGCCCGAAGCGCAAGGCCGCCCAGATCACGAATAGAAAGATCACATAGGGTAGGGGGTAGAGGCTGATCTCTAGTGGGACTTGCCCGCTGAAGACGAGCCAACTGGCGAGACCGAGGCCCAGGCTCAGGAGGATGGCTTCTAAGTTCGAGCGGCGCACCCCCAGCCCGCCCCGTGCGTCGGCCCAAG
>Ga0315912_10001695_pt1 | contig 25906 bp, 15 predicted proteins | sample VfabasoilMG_FD_204469 | JGI IMG/M metagenome (GOLD analysis project Ga0315912, IMG submission 204469) | Garden soil microbial communities collected in Santa Monica, California, United States - V. faba soil | ecosystem: Environmental > Terrestrial > Soil > Garden | place: USA: California... | reverse complement strand
TTGCCACTGAGTTCCGTGCGGTCGCACTTCGCGCTCTTCAGCCCACCGATGTTCTTGAGTGCATGACAGCCGTCGTCGAGGCAACCGAGCAGATTCAACTTCGTGGCGTCCAATACCCACAGCGCTTGCCCTGCGACGGTGGTGCCGACCGACACCGGAATCCGGTTGGCATCGTAGATCGAGATGACTTCGCGAATGCAATCCCCGTTGAACTTGTAGCCCTTGCGCACCAGCCGCAGGAACCCGTTGGAGATATCGACGAAGTGCTCGGCGACGGCTGTGCCGTCGGGAAATTTGTCAACCAGCCGATTGGTCAACAACACGATCTCGCCATTGTCGGCCACACGGGCGACCTGGGCCCGCAGGTCGGCAGCGGCAGAAGCGGACCCGATGGAACACAGCAACACCGCGGCGATCGAGGCCAGCCATTTGACCGGATGCAATCGAAACACAGATACAGACATGACACGTCTCCTTTGATTTGTTGAAAGCCGGGTGCGGAAACACCCCTCCTCCACAACAACGCAGGGTTCGCGGCGGAACCGGACGTGCGCCAGAGGTCGATCGCGATCAAAAGCGGCCAAGTCATCGACAAGTAAGACGCGGGTCAGACCCGTGGCGTGTGGCCAGCGGGTCTGCTATGACGCTGCCATGCAATACAAAACACTCGGTCGGACCGGATTCAATGTTTCCAGCGTCAGCTTCGGTGCCTGGGCCATCGGTGGCACCTGGGGAGATTTGGACGATGCCGAGGCCTTGCGCTGCCTGCATCGCGCCCTGGACCTGGGCGTCAACTTCTTCGATACGGCGGATGTGTATGGCGACGGGCACAGCGAGCGACTGCTGGCCCGCCTGCGTCGCGAGCGCAGCGATCCTTTCTGGGTAGCCACCAAGGTCGGTCGCCGGTCGAGTCCGCACATCGCCTCGAGCTACAACCGCGCCAACCTGACCGCGTACGTGGAGCGTTGCCTGAAGAACCTCGAGGTGTCGGCGCTGGATCTCGTGCAGATCCATTGCCCGCCCACCGATGTCTACTACATGCCCGAGGTCTTCGGGGTATTGGACGACCTGGTGAAGGCCGGAAAGATCAGGTTCTATGGGGCCAGCATCGAGCGCGTCGAAGAAGGCTTGAAAGCACTGGAATATCCCGCGCTGCAGACACTGCAGGTGATATTCAACTTGCTGCGCCAGCGTCCGGCCGAGCTCTTGTTCCCCCGGGCGGCCGAGCGCAAGGTCGGAATACTCGCACGCCTGCCGCTTTCGTCCGGCATGCTCACCGGCAAGCTGACGAGCACCACCCGCTTTCACCCGGACGATCATCGTGCCTTCAATCGAGAGGGAGCGGCTTTCGACAAGGGCGAGACCTTCTCCGGCTTCGACTACGAGCGAGGACTGCAGGTGGTGGAGAAGTTGCGCGGAGTGCTGCCCGCGGGCATGACGCTGCCCGAGCTCGCGTTGCGTTACATCGCCTCGTTTCCCGCCGTGACCTGCTCGATTCCGGGTGCGCGGCGCATCGCACAAGTCGAGCAGAACGTGGCGGCCGGCTCGAAAGGACCGCTCGATGCCGAACTACTGTCGGCGCTGGCGCGAATCTACGCGGCGGACGTCAAGCCGTTCGTACACCAGCGCTGGTGAGAGTTATCCTCCCGATCAAGGGAGGTGCGCCATGTGGAGACTTGCAGGATCCTTCGTCGTCGCCGTGACCATGAGTGTCGCCATCGCCGCGACGCCCGAACCTGACGCCTATCAACCTGACTGGACCGCGATTGCGCGGCACATGGTCAAGGATTCGCTCGCGCTGGCGCCCGGCGAGCGCGTCCTGATTTCGCATGATCCGGCCCGCGACCCCACGTTCATCGCAGCGCTGCGCGCCGAGATACTGCGTGCGGGTGGCATCGTGAGCGGCGAGATTGCCTGGCCGAGCGCCGCCGATGCAAGGTATCTTGCCGAGCTCACAGCCGAGGAGAAACAGCGTCGCGCCGAGCTCGAGAACGCCACGTATCGCGAGCTGTTCGCGAAATCCGACGTCTATCTCTGGTTGCACACGTCGAACGCCGCAGACCTGGTTCCACGTCAGTTCGAGCACCTGGTCGCCGAATCCAAAGTGCGCGCGATCCACTCGCACTGGTTCGAGCCGCCGGATCCCGCCGAACGCGACGCGGTGCGTCGCATGTACGAACGTGCGATCACTCGCGACCCGAAAATGATCGAAGCGCGACTTGCGCCACTCGAAGCCGCGTTGCGCGACTCGCGGGTACGCATCACCTCTCCATTGGGCACCGACCTCAAATTCCGGATTCCGGCCGACGCCTGGTTTCATCACAACACGGGCGAAGCCACACGGCACAAGGTGGCGAACGCCAGATCCACCCGCGATCGAGAGGAGGAACTGCCGGCGGGAGTGCTGCGCACGACCGACGTACTCGACGCCAATGGGACTCTCGCGGTCTCATTCGAGGGCGGCGCCCCCGATGATCTGGCCACGTTCACATTTCGTGAAGGGCGCATCGTAAAGGTGGCAACCAGGGGTGCTGGCGGTGCGGAATTCGGCAAATGGTACGAGTCTCTCACCGGCGATCGCGACCGGATTTCCGAGCTGGTGATCGGCACCAATCCTGATCTCGTGCCTGTTCAACCATCGGGATTCATGCCGTACTACGGCTACGGTGCAGGCGTGATTCGAATCGCGCTCGGTGACAACTGGGAATCGGGCGGCAAGCTGCGGACCGGCGACGGCACCGACATATGGCTCTTCATCACGGATGGCACGCTCGTCGCCGGCAAGACGCGGCTCATCGAGGCCGGGCAATTGCGCTGAAAGGCCCCATCCGCTAACTAACATCGCGATCCGGGAGGACCGGCGTCTATGGGCCTTTGGCCCGACGACATGCGGCCGCCCCTGCGAGCATGCTTGTGGGAAAGACGTACACGCGGGGGAACCTTCATGAAGCACCAGACCATGATTTTGCCGGCACTGCTGTGCATCGCCGGCTGCGCGAGCTCCGGCGTCGGAGCTTCAACGGAACGCCTGGCACTCTACAAAGCTCATGCGACGCCGGTTGAGAGCTTCCGCACCGCCAAGACCGAAGGCCGCCAGGTCCGCTGGTCGGCGGTCGGGGAGCAGGCAGCCTTGGTGTACGACGAGTCGGGTCAGGCCATCCTGCTCGAGTTTCCGGAGGCGTGCTCCGGGCTTGCCAACGCGGGAGGTATCTCGCTGACAAACAACTCCGGAACGGTGACACCGGGAACCGACTCGGTGCGCATCGTGGGAGCCAGTCGAGCGGGCGCCGCAACCTCGTGCAAGATCGGCACTGCAAGCCGCATCGACATGGATGCGGTCAAGGCCGCCAGGAAGTAAGGGGTAGTGACACCGCTCAGTTGAACTGAAAGCGGCATGCCTGCCTAGCTACCAGCCGACAGTCAACGTCGGACGGCGCGGCATTCACTTTCCGCTTCGCTTTCGGACAACTCGCCGATCACCTGCAACTCGGGCTGGTAGATCCACAGGTCGCCGCGACCGTCGAGTAGAGCGCCGAAACTGATCTTTTCCTGGTCGCATCGCACGGGACCCATCGTCAGGCTGACCGGCGTCCAGCGGTGCGTACCGTGAAATTCGAAACTTCCGCTTTCCGCGGCCATGTCGGCCCTGCGCGATGGCTGGGGATTGCCTTCCTTGTCTCTTTTGGCCTCGCGTCCGCTGGCAACCCAGAACCATACGCGGCCCGCGTCGCGCGATGCGGCCCACATCGTCACACGCACGGTTTTCCCGTGATACGGCTTCGCATCGATCACCTGTCGCAACTGGCCCCATCCAGGTGACGACTTGCTTCGCGCACCGATACAGAGCGGCGTGCCGTCCGCGGGTGCGCGAAACACATATTGGTCCATGCGCGTGCCGGCCCGCTGCCAGACGCCCGGTCCTGTCACAGGATCGTCATCTGCGGAAACGCCCACCGATCCCGTTGCCGGGTCCCGCTTGATCACCTGCTGCCGGGATTGCGCCGCGGCCGGCCTCAGATCGACGTTTTCCAGCGGATCGCCTGGCAAGGCATGGCACCGCGGAATCCGACCGACAACCATGATCTCAGGCAAATCAGGCTCGACAGCGGGTGTGGCCATTGCGGACTGGACCAGCGCTACGATCAGGAAAAACTTGAGCGCCAAACCATTCACTCGTTCGTGACCATCATTCGCCACTGCAGGACGGCTAATACTCGATCATTCCGTAGAAGGGCGCATCACCCGTAGAGCGATACGGTCCCGATCTCTTCTCATATCCACGTGCGCGCTCGAGAAGCGCGTGCATTTCCGGCGAGATAAACACGAAAAGGTGTTCATTGCCTCCAGACATGCTGTAAGCCAATTCATTTCGGCCGTGGCGCTTCAGCAGCAGGTTAAGGACGATCGACGCCCGGTAGGTGGCGATTCCCCAGATATTGCCCCCTGCGTCGCGGTCGATGTCGTCGGGAAGCAGAATTGCGTAGCACTTCCCGTCTATCCAGAGATCGTAGCCCTTGGCGTGCAGTTCGTCGCGAACCTTGCCCGGCTTCAGGCCGATCGCATCGAAAAACGGCTTCGCCTCGCGCAGAAAATTTCCGACGCCGCCCTCTGCCAGATCTTCCGAATCGGCCATGAAGCAGCGCTGGATGGAATCATCGTTCAACGCCATCCACCCGCGCTCCAGGAATTTCCGGCGCGCCGCCACCTTGCGTTTGCAGAAATCGAAGAAACCCGCACTATCCAGCCGATCGAAGAGCACTTCGTTGCTGAGGCCACGTTTCGCGCCGCGCAGTTTCGCAGCCATGATCGTGCGGACCATCTTGCCGATGGCCGGCGCCTTCGCATTGACCGGCACGGAGTTGATTTTCTCCAGCGAAGCATCGGCTTGCACGATGGCAAAGCTCAGCTTCCGCGGCGAGCGCAGACCGTCCCAAAACAGTCGCGCGCGTACACTGCGTATTACCGCCCGCCAATGGAGCTCATGCTGGGCTTCGCGTTCGAGTTCCCCGTCGCTGAGACGTGGCGACCGGGAAATGGCGTCGACTAGTTTGGCACCCAGCTTATCATCGCTAGTCTTGACGGGCATCCGGCGCATGCCGACGTCATGCAGACCTTGTCTCACCCGTCGCATGTCCTCGAAAAAATACTGGTCATCGACGCGATACACCCATATGTTGGTACCGAATCGGAAGGGCCAGCGCGGATGCTGGCTGGCGATGTCGAAGGCCTGGCGAAGATGCTGCGCGACGAGGATGGGATCGCTGTATGCCGGCAGCTCTTCCATGTGTGCCGTCTCGTCCTTCCATCGCGCTGTTATTTCCAGGCAGTCGTGATCCGCCAGGGCTTTGTGAAACAGGCCCGGCAGGTCCACTTTGAAATGGACGGTGGCACCCTGCGAACCAAGCGCGTTGTATCGAGAGGTCGTATGCCGACGGAAGCCCGGGTCGATTTTGATGTCCCGGTAATACGGCAGCTTTCGGACGGCGGAAGCCAGGGACCGCATTTCTTTTACCGAGACCTGCCGCAGGATCTTATCCATGGCCCGGACGAAGGCCTGGTCAGACGCGCTCAATGACAATTCAATGACTTCGCAGGGTGTCGCGGCGATGCTCGAAGCCGGGTGTGGCTCGCGAAGAAATACGAACCGGTCTGGCATTCGCTGCAATGCAAATGCTCCGTGACTGTGCGCTTCCCAGTAGGCCTTGTGCTCGTTTTTCTTCATGACGGCAGGCAGAACCCGCGTATTCTTATACATGAGTTGCATACGCGGTGACGGCGGCTCACCAAGGTCGGGATCATTCAGGAGGATTCGAATGAACAAGAAGGAATTTGCGGTGATCCTGTGCGCCGCGCCATTGGGCGCTTTTCTGGGACCCGCCGCGTTCGCCCAGGGAAACGACGACTCGGTTTTCGAAACCATCACCGTGACGGCGCAGAAGCGCGAGCAGAACATCTATGACGTGCCGGTGTCGATCAGCGCCTTCACGCCGGAAACCATGGAACGGCAGGGCATCACCGATCTCACCGACATCGGCAAGTTCGTGCCCAACCTCAACATCACCGGCTTCTCGGCGGGTCACACCGCGTCGCAGAATCCCTTCATCCGCGGCATCGGCCTGCAGGATCACCTGATCACGACCGAGCCGGGCGTCGGCGTTTATGTCGACGGCGTGTATCTCGGCCGCCAGGTCGGACAGAACTGGAGCCTCGCCAACATCGAGCGCGTCGAAGTATTGCGCGGCCCGCAAGGCACGCTGTACGGGCGCAATTCGATCGGTGGCGCCATCAACATCATCACGCGCAAGCCGGGCGACGATCCGGGCGGCAGGGTGTCATTGACCGGCGGCACACGCGGACGGCTGAACGGCGACGCGTACGTGGACATGCCGCTCTCCGACACGTTCGCCATGTCACTCGGTGTGGCCTACCAGCACCGTGACGGACTCGGTGACTTCCTGAACATCGAAGACCCGGGCAAGGAAGTCGGCGAGATGCAGGACATCTCCGGGCGAATCGCGATGCAGTGGAAGCCCACCGACAAACTGTCGTTCCTCCTGACCGGTGACGGCAACGACGGCGAGAACGGCCTGAGGCCGTACTACACCCTGATCGACGAGCTGGGCGCGGCGTGCCGGGCCAATCCCCCTGCTCCGCCGGCGAACTGCAATGCCGCGAACGGCGCCGTATACAACGCCGGCTACCGGAATTCCGACAGGTCGGCCGATCACTATGACAACAACACCGGCCAGGAAAAGCAGATCGAGGTGACGAACAAGGCCTACGGTGTATCGCTGACGGTCGATTACGAGGTCTCGGACGCGCTCAACTTCAAACTACTCGCGAGCGACCGGCACTCGGAATACAAGAGCGGACTCGACGACGACAGTTTCTTCGACGATTTCCTGTCGTTCCCCGAGATCGGTGAGGCAGATCAGCAGTCGTTTGAACTGCAGGCCACCGGCAAGGCCGGCAAGCTCGACTACGTGTTCGGCTTCTTCTACTACGAGGAGGAAGGGCAGAACTTCCAGAACGACACGCAGTTCAACTGCGGCAGCCGGGCAACGCCCTGCACCAGCCCGCCCGGCGGCGACTTCTTCCTGCACCAGAAGTACGACAGCCAGGCGATCTACGGAAACGTCGGCTTCCAGATCACGGACGCATTCCGGCTCGCGGCGGGCGTGCGGTATACGCAGGACGACAAACACGCGGACACCGAGCCCGTGGTGGGAGTGATCGGGGCGGAGAACAGCAACGACGGATCGGAGGTCACCTGGGACCTCTCGGCCTCGTACAAAGTCGCAGACCGGTTGACGTTCTATGGTTCCGTACAGAGTGGCTACCAGGCCGGCCAGTACCCGGCACGTCCGTTCTGCCTGTTCGGTAACCCCAACTGTTTCGTGGCCACCGACAACGTCACGGCGATCAACTACGAAGTCGGCATGAAAGGAGAGCTCACCGACAGGCTGCAGCTGAGCATCGCCCTGTTCAACACGGACTATTCGGACCTGCCCTACCAGGTGAGCTCGACGACGGGCGCCGGCTTCAATACGCAGAGCATCGTCGTGGATCAGACCTCGCGCGGCGCCGAGCTCGAGACTACCTGGGCTGCGACTGACAACTTCCGCCTGCATGCGACCGTAGGTTACATCGACGCCGACGTCGACGATCCCAATCCGAACGCGGTGGCGCCGCTGACACCGGAGCTGACGGCGTCGATCAGTCCCGAGCTGACGTTTGCCGCTGGAAGCGGCGAGTTCACGTTTCGCGCCGACTGGTCATTCCGCGACGAGATGTTCGGCGAACCGAGCAACGACCCTGCCCGGTTCACGCTGATCGAAAGCCGCGACCTGATCAATTTCGACATCAGTTATGAGCCCACCGACGGCGACTGGAGCGTCGGGCTCTATGGCCGCAATGTCACGGACGAACGCTATGACAATGCGCGGCTCAACACGGGCGACTACGTGCTGGTGATGCTCAGCAACGATGCGAGCGAATTCGGGCTGCGGTTCATCAAGGAGTTCTGACAGCGGATCTCAGGGTCAGCCGCTGTCGCTGCGTATCCGCTGCACGCGCGTGCGGTAGTCGCCCGCGTTCTCGCCCGAGATGCGCGACTCGCGCGTGCCGTTATTGGTGTCGACCATGACGTCCGAGCCGGTCACGGGCTTCGCTTCGACCTTCGACTCGCGTTCGAACGCGTGTGACTTGTCGGTGTTGCGGTAGTAGCGGTACAGGGCCCAGTACAGGCCGATGCCGCCCGCGGGCCCGATCAGGAGCATGGCCAGGCTGCTGTCGTCGCTCATGAGGACACCACCAGGCCCCAGATGACGAGGCTTTCGAGAAATGTGCCGACGGTGAGCGAGACCAGGATCAGCTTCCACTGCTGTACCGGCACGCTGCCCATCGTCTCGCCGGTGCGGCCGTTCACCGCGATGTAATGCAGCATGCCGCCGCTGCCGCTCGGCTGATGATACGAATACAGCCACACGGGCAGGTACATCGACACCCAGCGCGAGCCGTGCACCTTGAGACCTTCCTGCTCCCAGCGCACGCCGCGGTCGTAACGGCCCAGCGAGCCCTCGACCTGCGCACGCACGATCGACAGCATTTGATCGGCGAGCCGCGGTTTCATCTGTTCCACGTCGAGGTCGCGCTTCTCCGACGAGCAGCCGCGCAGGTACGACGCATTCCACTTCACCGCGTTCTTCGTGTCGAACGGCTGAATCGTGTTGATGATGTTGTTCGTGTTGACGCCCGTGTTCAGGTTGGCGCGCTCGCGCGATGACTCGAGCGGCAGGTCGTCCACCGTGAAGTCCACGCGGCGATCGACCTGGTACACGTCGGCGTCGTAGTACGTGGTCTTGTTGTTGCCGTTCCCGCGGGTGTAGCGGCGCGTCTCGATCTCACCCTTGCCGCGCACGTCGGCGCTCGCCTTGCCGTCGACGATCATGTACGGCAGGTAGACGGGGATGACGTTCTCGGGGGTGAACTCTTCCTTGAACGCCTTGAGCGCGAATAACCTGCGCTTGTCGACGAACTGGCGGATGCGCGCAATCGCGTCGTCCTTCTTGATGTGGAACGGCAGCACCGCATCGGGCACGGCGCCGTTCGCCACCTGCTGGTTGATGCCGAATACGTTGCGGCACCAGTGGCAGCGCGCCGTCATCTCGCTCTCGGTGTTGATCGTCACCTCGGCGCCGCAGCAGTTGCACTTGAAGGTGCGCAGCACGGCTTCTTCCGCCGCGATGTCGCGCGCGCCCGAGGCGATGATCGTGCCCTCGAGCTTGTCCTGGCCGACACCGAGGCCGAACTCCTCTTCAACACGCTGCCCCTGCCACTCGTGGCGGCAATAGGCGCAGATCAGCAGATCGGTGCCGGGCTTCTGGCGGACGTCCGTCGCGGCGCACTGCGGACACTGGTTGGTGCCGTCCTTCAGCTCCTTGGCGCCCGTGTCGAGGGCGACCGGATCCGGCTTCCGCAGCTCTTCGCGGATCGGCGCAGGAATGGCGCTGTTGTATGGGTCGATACCGTGGTCGCCAGGCTGCGGCGGCACGTCCTGCGGCGATCCGGGGCCCGTGAACTTTGGCGGCAGGTTCGTCATGTCCGAACTTACAGACCCAATGCCTTGGCCTTCACTGCGTCGTAGTCAGCCTGTGTAATCAGGCCGGCGTCGAGCATTTCCTTCGCCTTCTTGAGTTTCGCCATCGGATCGTCCGCAGCCGGCGCGACGGGTTGCTGCATTCCGCCGACGCCCATCATCCCGCTCGCCATGCCGATGCCGACGAGGCCCGCCGCACCACCATTCTCGCCGGCCGACTGGATACCCTGCGCGACGCTGGCCTGCAGGTTCACATTGCCGCGCGACCCGGCCAGCGCATCGGCGCGCTGCACGGTCTTCAGCAGCTCCTTCGTGTTCGCGTCGTACTCGATGGAGACGATCGACACCTTGATGATCGCGAGGCCGCGATCGCTGCGCCACTGGTAGCCGTTCTCCACCGCCTGCGACAGGCTTTGCGCGAAACCGAGAGAGTCCTGCTGCAGCTTGGTGATGCGATTGCCCTTGCCCGGGTCGTTCGTGTAGAGGCTGAATGCGGGCGCGAGCGAACCGACCACCTCGTTGAAGAGCTGGCCGGCCGCCGCGTTGTCCATGTCGGTGAAGTCGAAAACCCTGCCGGACTGCAGGTAGCTAGCCGGCACGAAGTTCTTCACGAACAGGATGGGGTCGACGATCTTCAGCGTGTACGAGCCGCGCGTCACCGCGCCGACCTGCGTCTTGAGGAAGCCGTCGTCCCAGTAGATTTCGGACTGTGTGCCGAAGCGGTTGTCGGGCAACTCCTTCAGCGCGACGAAAAAGGCTTGCTGCTGCGCGCCCGGCTGGCCACCGAACTTGAAGCGCTCCCAGCTCTGCTTGATCAGCGGGCTGACGATCCCGTTGCCGGCAAAGATCGACTGCGACTGGATGTCGTCCGACTTCCATTCGTAACCGCCCGCCTCGGCGGCGAAACCCGTGATCTTGCCGTTCTCGAGCAGCAGCAGTCCGTAGCCCTCGGGCACGACGATCTTCGAACCGTTCGTGATGATGTTCGAGGAGCCCCTGGTGTTCGATCCACGCCCGGCGTTCGTGCCCTGCGGCACCGCGGCGAAGACCGCTGCGGTGGCCGGCAAACCCGGGGGCACCGTGTAGAAGTCCTTCCATTGGTCGGCCAGCATGCCGCCGATCGAACCCGACACCGCCTGAATCAGACCCATGATTTTCCTCGCACTCGTGGCCGGGCTGGGTGCCCGGGAGGGCGAAACTATACATCGCCTTGGGGTTTCAGCCGCTCCGGCTCAAGCCGTCAGCGCACCGTACCCCATGTATATCCCGACGGGCGCTGCGAACACGCAGAACGCGGCGATCGAATCCAGCAGCGCGCGCCCACCCTGGCCTTTGAGGAAAAAGACGCTGAACGGCTGCTCCTCCAGCTGAATGCCGGTTGCCGCGCGGTAGATCCACGCGAACAGCGCGAAGACGAGCAGTTGGACATACGGGGTCAGAAGACACAGCGCAGCGTATCCCACGCCACCGCCGGCAAGGGCCAGTCCGGCTCCGGCGACGCCCAAAGCGATCCAGCCTGGGGCGCGCGCGTATCGCGCGAGGCCGACGTACGTGACCTTCGAGAAGATCACGTACGCCGGTACCGCAAAAATACTGATGACAAAGATTGCGATGTCAGGATTCGCGCTCGACAACTCGCCTCCGCACCGCGTCCGTTCAATAAGGTTCGTAGGGTATATAGGGTACTAGTTTGCTCTGGTCTGCCTGGGGAGTGGTTACCGAGTCGACGAACGATTCACCCACTTCGAATACGTCGGCCGCCATGCTCACGGCACTGCCCACCGCGACCCCGCAAAGGGGCGTGCAGAGAAAGCTGGCCCCAAATCCCGCGAGCGCCCCGTAGCCCACGTTGACGGCCGTGCCCGCCGCCTCCTTGTTCTTGCCTTGCGCAAGCTGCGCTCCGAACTCCGCGGCATCTCCCACCTTGGCGAATTTGCCCGCTCCTTTCATGACGGTCTTTGTTAGCGCCAAGCCTTTTCCACTGGCTCCGTCGGCTTCGGCGGCCAGAGCCATTGTGGCGTAGCTCGCCTCTAATCCGTCTCCGACAAAGCCGGCGACCTTGGCTGCTTTTTCGGTCGCTTCTGCCGCTGCCTTCTGGTCGGCTTTGCGCTGTCGCTCCCGCTCGGCTGCCTGTTGCTGCGCCATTTGTTGATGCGCGACAAACGCCGCAGCTGCATTCGGGTCGCAGCCGAAGAACGCAAACACGCCGCCAGTTCCCGCGGGCCCACACAGGACCCCGTCCTTGCCTGTCGGATCTGCCCGGTTCAGGCCATCGTTGTAGACGTACGCGTACAAGTTCATGTCGTCCGCGTATCCGATCGGGTCGGTCTGCAGGAAGCGGCCGAGCGCCGGTGAGTAGTACCGCGCGCGGTAGTAGTAGAGCCCGGTCTCCTCGTCGAAGCGGCGACCCGTGTAGCGGAACGGATTGCCCGTGGGCGCTACGTTGGTATTGCCGTACGGGTCGTACGAGTACGACTGCAGGACTTGCCCCTGGTTATTCGTGAACGCGACGGTCGAGCCCTGGTGGTTGGTCTGATAGAAGCAGTACCCACTGCCGCCGCACTGGGCGTTGTCCTTCATCGCGAGACGCGCATCGGCTGCCGAGCCGCTCACGTAACTGCGGATCACGGCGTTCGCGCCCGTACGTTCCTCGATTTCCTCGCGCTGGTCCGAGACGAAGATGGTCTTGCTGGTGCCATCGACGATCTTCGCGCGCCTGCGGCCGGCGGGATCGTACTCATACGTCACCGACTTTCCGCTGCGGTTCGCGGTGCGCAGCCGGTTCTCGTTGTCGTAGCCGAACGTCCAGGTGCCGTCCGTGATCAGGTTGCCGTTCGCATCGTAGTCGAGCGGCGCGCCGTCGATGGTGTCGTACTGGTTGAGCTTGTTGGGAACGTAGGTCTTCAGCGAGGACGCGCCGGGGCTCCAGAAGAAGTCGGCCTCGGTCCACAGCGTGCCCGGACTCGGCACGGTCACTCCGAAGCTCTTGATCTGGTTCTGGCGGTTGCGACCGTAGCTCAGCGTCAGGCTGCGCGACGGGATCGAGTGGACGAGCGCGCTCATCGAGCTGTCCGGGTAGTAAGACGGATCGCTGCTGGCGCCGTTCGCGAACGTGAGCAGGTCCATCCTCGAGAGCGCGTCGTAGTCGTAGTGCGCGAGCGTTACGCCGCCGCCGTCGATCACGTCGCGCATGCGACTCAACGCGTCGTACTCGAAGCGGACGAATCCACCGCCCGGGTAGTCGAGCCGCGTGCGGTTACCGGCTTCATCGAACTGGTAGTCGATGCGATTGGTGGCGCCCAGGTACGAATCGAGCACGTAGTCGACGCGGCCCGCGCTGTCGTACTCGGTAGTCAGCGTCTGGCCTTCGGCCGACACGGTCTTCTCACGTCCGGCGAGATCGAACGTGGTCGTGACCACGCGCCCGGCGGGGTTGGCGGCATTGGCCGGCACGGTGCGCAGGCGCTCCTTGTCCATCGCATTGAACTCGGACGTAATCGTGGCGCCGGCCCGATTTTTCAGGCTCGTGCGATTGCCGGCGGGGTCGTACCCGTACTGTTCGAAGTCGGCCGGAGTGCACGCCGCGTCCTGCACGTTGCAGGCGCTGTTCGGCGCACCCGTGTCCGGATGCGGAAGGACCATGCGCCACAGTCGGTCTTGCGCGTCATACGCCAGGTCCGTGCGGCTGCCGGCCGTCGTCGTCAACTGTCCCGGCGTCGGGGACCTGACGCCGTCTTCCATCCAGTCGATCTGGCCGTTGAGCGTGTAGTTCTGGCGCAGGTACCGGACCTGGTCGGGGGAGCCCCAGCCACGATACTCCTCGGTCTTCTGGCCCGCCGCGTCGTAGACGAAGCGCGTAACGCGGTTCTTGAGCTCATCCACCGGCCTGGTTTCGTACTCGAGTCTGCCGGCATAGTCATACGCATACGTGGTCACGTGGCCTTCGGCATCGGTCGTCGTGCGCAGGTCACCGCTGCCGTAGTAGCTGCGGTATTCGGTCTGCCACTGCGAATCGTTGAGGTCGACGGGCCGCGGGTTCGACGGCGTGGAGTCCGTGGGCGTGGCCACGCGGGTCTTGCGTTGCGAAGTCAGCTGGCCATCGAGATCGTAGGTGTAGCGCTCCACGACGTTCAATGGCCGGTCGATGCGCGTGAGCGCGCGCGACTGGTCGTAGGTGTAGCGCGTGGTATCGGCGGCGCCGGGGCGCGGGGCATCGACCGCCGTGAGGTTGCCGACCGCGTCGTACGTGAGGGTGGTCGTGAGACCGAGTCCGCCGTAGTCGACGATGGCATCGCGCAGCACGTACTTGTTGGTCTCGTTGTATCCGTAGCGGGTGATCGTTTGCTTCAGAGGCGAGGCAGAGGTCCGCTGGGTGGTCGACGTCAGCAGCGAGACAACGCTGCTCAGCGATCCACCGACGGTGTAGGGCGTGTAGTCGAACTCCGTGAGTGGGGTGCCTGCCTCGATCGTCGGGCCACTGATGCTGTCGAGCTGGCCCGTGGTCTGGTCCCAGGCGTACGTGATGCGGTTGCCACGCGCATCGTCCTCCGTCTGCATCTTGTTGCAATCCTTGCGGACCTTGACGTCGCAGGAGGTCAGATAGCCGTACGCGACGACGACGTCGGGCACGCTGCTGCCCGGCTTCGCCTTCTTGCGCACTTCCTTGAGGTTGCTGCGCGCGTCGTAGTCGTACTGGGTCTCGTTGAGCTCGGGCGCAACGATGCGCTTGATGCGTCGCCGCGCATCGTAGAAGCGCCAGGTACTGCGGTTCAGCGGGTCGATCGCCTGGATGACGTTGCCGTCGCGATTCGCGAAGTGCGTGGTGCGCACGTTGGCCTGCGGGCCTTCGAGCGACTCGCCACGCTTCAGCAGTTCCTTGCTCACGGTTGCGGGGAAGTACGTGGTGACATTGTCGTTCGCGTCGGTCGCACGGCTGAGGCGATTCAGCGCATCCCATTCGAATCTCAGCCACGGGACGTCCGGATCCGCCGCTGTCGTGACCCGGTCGAGCCGGAATCCCGCGTAAGGAGACGTCGGGGTCATCGCGTCCTGGTGGTAACGCGTCCACGAACCGTCGAAGGTGGTCATCACATTGTCGCCGGGCAGCGTCTCCGTCGCGCTCCACTCGACGTAGCGCCCGGTTTCGTCTTCGACGCGTTTGAGCCGGCAGCCACGCAGGTAATCGCCCTCCGCTTGCGTGTATGTGAGGCTGCGGCCGAAGCTGTTGCTCACCTTGCGCAGGCAGGGGTCGCCGACGATCGATCTGCCGTGCTCGAATTTCACGTTGACGCCATTCGGGAAACTCCACAGGTCCGGCACGAAGACCTTCGCGCCGAGGCCGCGCGTGGGCGAGAACGGCGGGTTGCCGACGTTGGCCTCAAATCCTGGAATGAAAGCAATCGACGAGCCGTCACCGCCGCGCGTCAGCGAGAAGCTGACGGTATTGTAGATGTACTCCACCGAGGAGCCCCCGGACGCCGGACCAAACTTGGCGCCAGCCTGCGTCAGGACATCCGCGGAAGACGGCGGCGGATTGAACGCCGTCTGGGAGCCCGGCAGCCGGACGAACACCTGTGGTTCGCCCATGGCCTTGACGATCACCGCGTTGTCGACCAGCGACATCGCCCACCAGTCGGTCACGAACATGGCCGTGACGCGACGGTCGAGATTCAGCGTCCCGGTGTAAAGATCGCGCAGCGTGAATAGCGCGGCGATCGTGGACGCCGCGTCGAGCGCCGAATCCTCGCCCATCGCCTGCGCGGCATCGCTCGCGATGTTGGCGATGACCTCCATGTTGTGGCTCCAGCCATTGCCGAGCGTCAGGTTCGGGCCATCCGCCAGAGATACGGCATCGGTCAAGCAAGTGAGTCCGCCGCCGAGATCGAGGTCCTCGCATTGGCCGAACGAAATCGGCGTGGGATTCTGTGCGGAGTTGAAGGTACGTTTGAATTCCAGGGAGTTCGGAAAGCCACCGGTTCCCGTCACGAGATCGGCGGCCGGCGTGAGCCTCAGCGCGCCCGACATCAGGTCCACGCCAAAGGACTTGCGCGAGCGCGCAGTGCTGTCGCGCAGCGCGGCCGAGCGCGTCGCGGTCGCCAGGGGATCGTCCGTGCCAACACTGCTCGAGCCCTTCAAGCCCTCCGCTCCCACGACGAACGACACGCGGTCGGCGGTGGAGTTGTCACCGGCGTATGCGCCGAACGCGAACTGCAGTGTTCCGGGATTCACCGGGAAGTTGCCGAAGTTCCAGTTGCGCGGCACGACGAAGGTATAGTTGTTGGGGGACGCGACCTGCTGCTGCAGCAACGTCTTGAGTGAGGCCGGATAGTTCTGGAGCTGGCTGTTCGCGGTGCTCCAGTTCGACGAATTCACCTGCATGAGCGCGATGGCGTTCTGGTTGGCGCGCTTGAGCATCGAGATGCCCGAGACGCCCTCCCAGGCTCCGGCCGACTGCTCCACCTGGCTGCCCTCGAGACGGCTCGAGATCGCCGCGAGCGACAGCATCGCGGAGCGGCGGTCATTCGCGACGTTCGTGGCGCTGTGGATGCTGCGAGCGTACTCCATGCTCATCGCGGTGCCGGTGGAGTTGGATGCGATCATCCAGCCGAGCACGTGATGATTCTGGATGCGGACGCCGTTCACGGCGGCCACGAGCTCCGTCATGCGCGTGTCCTGCACCTCCCAGCCCGCGGCGATGGCGTTGAGCGGCAGCGCGAGGCAATCGGGGTGGGTGGTGAATTTTTCACCGCCCCCGGTGGGCTTGAGGTGCAGCGACAGCGCGTAGGATCTCGCGCCGCAGAGCATCATCCCGCCGGCCTCGGGCACGCGCAGGATGTGATTCGCGTTGCCCGGATCGACCATGTTCAGGTCGAACATGTTGCGCGTGGCGAGCCGCTCGTAATGCGTGGTCGATCCCTGGCCGGTGTCGCCCCAGGCATGCACGATTGCCATGGGCGCAAACCACTGCGGCGTGCCGAAGCTGATTTGCGCATACGTATTGAACGTGATCGTCTGGTCCGCGTACGCGGCGCTGGCCGCGGCGTACGGATGGTCCGCGGTCAACGTCAGCGTGTCGTTGCTGATCGTGTGGTCGGTGCGCGTGCTGCGGGCGAGCAACCTGTATTCGAGGTACAGCCCGGCTTCACGCGGGCCGTCGGCCGCACCCTGCGTCGGCTCGAACTTGCCGAAGATCTTCAACCGCTGGCCGGCGATCTCGTCGGCGAACAGCCAGTAGTCGATGCTGTCGAACTGCACGCGCAGCCGCGCGCGATAACGGTCGGGGATCTCATCCCAGCTCGCCGAGCCGGAATCCGCATAAGGGAGATTGGCCGCCGGCGTCTCAAGGCTCGAGATGTCCACCGAGGAAAGTGGCAGCACGTCTTCGATCAGGCCGTTCGGGAGGTTCTGGTCCAGATAGGACTTGAACGACTGCGCGTAGGTGTTGAGCGTCGTGCCGAGATTGTCGTAGCGCACGTTGCGCCAGGCCGGCGCGCTGCCGATGGCGGCACGGTCGGCCGAGTTGCTCGGCCTCGCCGCGGCAATGGCGGTGGTGGCGCACGTGGGATTCGAGACACTGCCGCAGCTGAGCGCCGTCGGCAGTGGCACGCCGGTCGAAGTGGTGATGCGCTTGTACGACGGATCGAATGCCAGGCCGAGTTCCGGGGAGACGACCCAGACATGCGTGAACTGGATGGTGCTCACCGACCCGGAGAGCGAGCATCCGGCGGCGGTCTGGCCGTTCACGCGCACGGGAATGCCACCGTTCGCCATGATCTGGCAGGCGGCCGCGGCGTTGGTGATGCCGGTCGTGGCGGAGAACTGCGCGCCGGTGAGCGTCACCGACCCGATCTGGTAGTTAGCAATGATCTGCGCCTCGCGCAGCAGCTCGATCAGCAGCGACGCCTGGTCGAACGCCGTGCCGGATTGATCGATGGCGGCGCCCTTCGCTCCCTTCTGCGTGCCGAACATCTGCACGGTGCGGATGTTGTGGCGCACGTACTCGAAGGCGCGTTGTGCATACGCGGCCTTTGTGAGCTGCGCGGGGATCTGCGCGGCGCCGAGCCCGCGCGCCAGTTCCTTGATCTCGACGGACCGTTCGGTCACACCGAGTCCATTGGAGTGCGGCGGCGACGCTGCGTAGTAGGGCGCTGCGTCCGCGGGTGCGATGCGCGTTCCCTGGATCGTCCTCATCGACGGCAGCACGGCCGACTGGGCGAAGGCCGGGCCACCCGCAAGTTGCAGAGTGGCGGCGGCTGCCAGCAGCACGATCGCGGAGTGGGTACGTGCTGCTACTGCTTTCTCGACGACATTCATCGCGTCGCTCCTGACATTCTTGAACTGCATACGTTTCACGGGCGGCCTACTGGATCCGCACGCTGCGCGAGGTGCTGCAGCCCTGCGCATTGCAGGCCTTCACCCACTGCGGCCGGTTGGACGACGGGTTGTCGCAGGGCGGGAAGTTCACGGTGGCGGGCTGTGAGGTCCAGTTCTGTTCCACACCGGTCCCGGACTCGCGCACGCGGTAGTAAGTCGGCGTGGATCCCGAAGTGGGCGGATTCCACCAGGTGTTCCAGTGGCACTGGCTGCCCTGGCTCGCCCAGGCGTCGGCCGGCGGATTGGGGATTCCCTCGGGCGTGGTGAAGTTGATCGAGTTGATCGATCCCAAGTTGCCCGCCGAGTCACGCGCGCGGATCTCGAACGTGTAGCTGGTCAAGCTCGTCACGCCATAGGTCACCGTGAGCGCGGGACCCGCGACGGTCCACACCGACGAGGGCGAGAGCCGGTAGTTGTAGCCTGCGATTACGAAGTTATCCGAGGCCGCATCCCAGGCGAGAGTGGTGCTCGAGGAACCCAGGCCGCTGACCCGCAGGTTGGGCACGGCGCTTGGCGGTGTGACGTCGGGCGCCAGCGGCGTGGTGAACGATACCTGCGTGTAGCTGCTGACGTTGCCGGCGGCATCGTAGGCGCGCACGTAGACCGTGTGCGTGGTGTTGTCGAGCAGACCCGTGATACCGATGGAGGTGGCGCTGACACCATTCCAGCCGCCGGAGTTCAGCGCCCAGTGGTAACCGGCGACGCCGACGTTGTCGCTCGAGGGATTCCACGAGATCGTGGCCGAGGTGGGCTGAACGTTCGAGGCGGTGAGTCCCGTCGGCGTCGAGGGCGCGAGCTGATCGCCACCCTGCGAGCCGAACTGGGCCTCGCCGCTGCAACCACCACTGTTGCAAGCCTTCACCCAGTAGGGCTTGTTGCCATTCGGATCACCGATCGGGCAATTGATGCTGATGCTGGTGCTGGTGGTCTGCTGCACGTTCCCGTTGGTGTCGCGCACGTCGTAACGCGTCGCGCCCGAGACCGCGCTCCAGCTCGCGTTCCAGGCGCAGTCCGCCACCTGGTTGTACGAGAGGTTGGTGGGTGCCGCCGGCGGCGCGATCGGCGTGGTGAAGGTCGTCGAGATCACCGGGCTCACGTTGTTGGAGTTGTCGCGAGCGCGCACCTCGACCGTGTAGCTGGTCTGCTGCGCGAGTCCGTTGATGAACGCGCTGCGCGTGAGGGCGGTCTCGGTCCATTGCGCCTGCGTGGAGAGCTTCCACATGTAGGAGCCGACGGCGACGTTGTCGCTCGAGGGACCCCAACTCACCAGCGCGCTGAACGCCGAGACGCTGTCCATGCTGATCGAAGCGGGCTGCGTGGGCGCCGTCAGATCGAGCGTCTGGAAGTTCGAGGCGGTGCGCACCACGCTCACGTTGCCGGCCGCATCACGCGCCTGCACTTCGAACGTATACGTGGTCGCCTGGGCGAGGCCCGTGAGGTTCAACGTGGTCACATTGCCCGCGTCGGCCCAACCACCGCCGTTCAGGCGGTAGTTGTAGCCCGTGACCGCGACGTTATCGCTGGATGCACCCCAGCTCGCCGTCGCAGTGGTGCCGCCGATCGCACTGATCGTCACGACCCCGGGCTGCGTGGGCGCCGTACCGTCGAGCGTGGTGAACGCACTTGCCGTGCGCACCGTGCTCGGATTGCCGGCGGCGTCTCGTGCCCGGACCTCGAACGTGTAGCTCGTCACCTGTGCAAGACCGGTGAGATCCACCAGCGTCACGTTGCCGAGCGGGTTCCACGCCCCACCGTTCAGGCGGTAATCGTAGGCCGTGACAGCAACGTTATCGGTCGACGCACCCCAGCTGGCGCGCGCCGTGGTCGCCGTGACGAGGCTGATCGTCACCGCGCCCGGCTGGGTGGGTGCGGTCACATCGGGCGTCGAGAAGTTGGGCGCGGTGCGAACCACGCTCACGTTCCCTTGCGCATCCCGGGCGCGCACCTCGAAGGTGTACACCGTCGCTTGAGTGAGGCCGGACAAGTTCACCGTGGTCACGTTACCCAGCGGCTGCCAGGCACCCGCGTTCAAGCGGTAGTCATAGGCCGTCACCGCCACGTTGTCGGTCGATGCACCCCAGGTCGCGGTCGCCGTGGTCGCGGTGATCGCGCTGATGGTCACCGTGCCCGGCTGAGTGGGCGCCGAACCGTCGAGCGTCGTGAACGCGCTTGCCGTGCGCGTCGGGCTCACGTTGCCCGCCGCATCGCGCGCGCGCACCTCGAACGTGTAGCTCGTGTTCTGCGTGAGGCCGGTCATGTCGACCTGCGTGACATTGGCCAGCGGCAACCACGAGCCGCCATTGAGGCGGTAGTCGTAGGCCGTGACTGCGACGTTGTCAGTTGAGGCGCCCCAGTTCGCTCGAGCTGTCGTCGCGGTGACGAGGCTGATGGTCACCGCTCCCGGCTGCGTCGGCGCGCTGCCATCGGCCGTGTTCAGCGTCGCCGTGCGCGAGGTGCTCAAGTTCCCGGCCGCATCCCGCGCACGCACCTCGAAGGTGTAGCTCGTTGAGCCGGTGAGACCGGTGATGCTGGCGGAGTTGGTGCTCACCGTGTTCCAGGTGGCCGCCGAGTTCAGCCGCCACTCGTATGCGGTCACGCCGACGTTGTCGGTCGAGGCCACCCAGCCTGCCGTGGCCGTGGTCGCGGTCACTGCGCTGAAAGTGATGGTGCCCGGCTGTGTGGGCGCGGACAGGTCCGACGTTGCGAAGTTCTGCGAACGCGCCGTGCCCACATTGCCCGCCGCATCTCGCGCCCGCACGTTGAACGTGTAGGTCGTCGCGCCGGTAAGCCCGGTCAGCGAGACATTGGTCGCATTGCCGAGGACGATGTAGTTGCCCGAGTTGAGCGAGTACTCGTAGGAGGTCACCGCGACGTTGTCAGTCGCAACACCCCAGCTCACGAACGCCGAGGTCGCCGTCACGGACGAGAAGCTCAGCGCCCCGGGCTGCGACGGCGCCGTGGTGTCGCCGCTCGAAGCCGGAGAGAAGTCCGCATTGGAGCTGCAACCCGAGGCGTTGCAGGCCTTCACATACTTCGGCTTGTTGGCCTCGGGGTCGCCTTGCGGGCAATTGATGTTCGCGGTCGTCGCGGTGACTGTCTGCTCTGCTCCATTGGTGTCGCGCACGATGTAGCTCGTCGCATTGAGAGATGCGTTCCAGTCCGCTCTCCACGAGCAGCTCGCCTGCAGGAACATCGTGGGTCCGGTCGGCTGCGGCGGCACACCCACCAAGGTGGTGAACGAGCCGGTCTGCGCCGAAGCGCTCCAGTTGCCGGCGGCATCGCGCGCCTGCACCTCGATCGTGTACTGCGTCAGAGGTATCAGGCCCGTCTGAGTGCCGGTGAGCACATTGCCGACGGTGGTCCACGTGGAGCCGACGGTCGGCTTGAAGCGATAGCCGGTCACACCGACGTTGTCGCTGGCCGCGGTCCAGTTGACCGTCACCTGGTAGGCCTGCACTCCGCTCACCGACGGACTGCCGGGCGCGCCGGGCGGCGTCGTATCCGGTGTCGCCAGTGTCGTGAAGCTGCCCGTGCGGATCGGGCTCAGATTGCCCACCGCGTCCATCGCGCGCACCTCGATGTTGTAAGTCGTCGAGACGCTCAAGCCCGTGAGCGTCGCCGTCGGTGTGAACACCGAGACCCACGGACCCGCGCCGTTGACGCGATAGTCGTAGAGGTACACGCCCACGTTGTCGCTGGAGGCCGGCCAGCTGACGGTGGCGCCGTTGTGCAGGATGCTCGGGAATGTGAGCACACCAGGCTGCGTCGGCGCCTGGGTGTCGCTGGTGCCGAAATCGACCTTCGGGCTGCAGCCGCTGTCATTGCAGGCCTTCACCCACTTCGGCTTGTTGGCCTCCGGATCTCCAACCGGACAGCTGATGTAGAACTCGGTGTTGGTGGTCGTGTACTCGGTGCCCGCGGGGCCGGTCTCACGCACGACGTAGCTGGTCGCACCCGACACCGGACTCCAGGTCGCACGCCACGAGCAGTTCGCGTTCTGGTTCATCGAAAGGTTGGTCGGCGACGTCGGCACCGGGCGCAAAGTCGTGAAAGTCGCCGAGCTCAACGTGCCGGCACTACCGGCCAGGTCGCGCGCGCGTACCTGTGCCGTGAATTCCGTCTGCGTGGTCAGCCCGGTCAGGTTGGCCGAGAGCGCGGTTCCGACGCTGATCCAGGTCTGCGAAGGCAGCACGCGATATTGATAGTCCTGGATTCCCACGTTGTCGGTGGTGACGTTCCATCCCAGCGTGGCCGTCGTTGGGCCGACCGCAGTCGCCTGGAAACCCGAAACCGGGTTCGGCGGCGTCACGTCAACATGGAACGGACTGGTCCACGTGGCGTAGCGACCGCAGCCATCGGCGCTGCAGGCACGAACGCGATAGTAGTAGCGGCCTTCGCCGCGACCCGTCGCGGAGTACTGAGTCACCAGCGAATTGACCAGCGGCGTCGCGGAGAAGTCGCCACCATTGAGGGATTCGTAAAGCTCGTAGCGTGTGACGACCACGGGCGTGGCTGGCAAAGTCCACTGGACGAGGAAGTTTCCGTTGGTGCTCCAGGTGAGCACGTTATTGATAGTTGGAACAGGCGGCGCATTCCAGGTCTTCACCGTCTTGCGGTTACCGGGAGCATCGAGTTCATAGTCGATCTGCTTGCCGTCCTCGTAGCTCGCGGACTTCAGCCGGCCCAGGTCGTCGTACTCGTAGGTAACCTGCGCGCCAAAGACGACCGCGGCCCCGAGGACCGCCATTGCCAGTGCCGCCGCGAGCGCCCGCACTCTTGCCGCCGAAATTCGGCCAAGCCTGATCAGTCGCATGATGTTCCCCGTGAGCAGATACGCGTCGCGCCAAACACGCTCGCGCCAGGCGAGCCGAAGTGATCCTGTGAACGGAACGAGGGATTGCGGAGACGCGTGGCCGCGCTCCAATGCCATTGGCCCTGCCGAACGGCAGTCACTGACAAGACCCATCCCTGCACGTGCGAACTCCCTCGCCTGCACGACTTGTTCGTGTTCCAGCAAGGCTTCTGTCGGAGGAATCCGTCCTGTGACACGAATTCTTTTCTTGACGGACAGGCCGGGCCTGCCTGCGACTAACTACAGGACGCTGCGGAAACGGAATTTCCCTCGTGAGACGAGGAGTTAAGTGAACTACCTGATACGGCAGTCATGTGCCGTGTCACGAGAACGCAATTCGTGACAGGCCTACTTGAAGAAGGCCAGCGCCTTGCTCAGCGTGATCCACCCGCCCCATGCCAGTGGCAGCGCAACCGCCGTCCATACGAGCACGAGCAGCGCTCCGGAGCTGCCCGTGGCGGGCGCGGGATTCGGCGACTGCGATCCGGAACCCGATGAGCCCGCGCGCGAGGCAGCGCGCTCGTTCGCAATCTGTTGCTCCGTCATGTGGTGCCGCGGATCGACAGGCCGTATCAGCAGATTGCACAACAGCCCGAGCAGCAACATGCCCGCGAGCACGTACATCGTGACGTTGTACGCCTGGTGTGCGGGCACGCCGTGCGCGAGCTGGAACTCGCGGATGTAGTTCACGACGACTGGACCGAGAATGCCGGCGACCGACCATGCCGTCAGCAGGCGACCATGAATCGCGCCCACGTGCTGCGTACCGAAAAGATCCGCCAGGTACGCAGGTACTGTCGCGAATCCGCCGCCGTACATCGTGAGAATCACGCAAAAGATCATCACGAAGAAGCCGATGCGGCCGGCCTGGCCCGCGATCGGAGCGGACACGTACAACGCGAAACCCAGCAGGAAGAAGATGGTGTACGTGAGCTTGCGACCGAGGATGTCGGAGGCGGACGCCCAGCCGATGCGCCCGGCGATGTTGAACAACGACAGCAATCCGGCAAACGCCGCCGCGATGGTCGCCACTTGCGCACGTTCGTTTTCCGCCAGTTCCGCCAGCCTCGCGGGTACGTCGATCAACTGACCACCGAACACTTCCTGAAGCATCGGCGACGCCATGCCGATGACGCCGATTCCCGCGCTCACGTTGAGACACAGCACGCCCCACAACAGCCAGAACTGCGGCGTGCGGATCGCCGTGTTCACGTGCACATGCGCCGACGTCACGAGAGGTTTTGACGTCTTCGCCATTCCCGATCGTGGCTGCCATCCGGCCGGTGGCAACCGGTAGCCGAATGCGCCCAGCATCATGGAAACGAAATAAATCGCGCCCAGCGCGACGAACGTCTGCCAGACGCCTACCGAAGTCTCGCTCGCGAACAGATTCATGAGTCGATCGGCGAGCGGCGCACCGATCATCGCGCCACCGCCGAAGCCCATAATTGCCAGTCCTGTCGCAACACCACGCCGATCAGGAAACCATTTGATCAGTGTCGAGACGGGCGAGATGTAACCCAGTCCAAGTCCGATGCCGCCGATGACTCCTGATCCGAGCCAGAGCAATCCGATCTGATGCGTGTAGACGCCAAAGGCCGAGATCAAAAGTCCGCCGCACCAGCACAACGCCGCGACGACTCCCGCCTTGCGCGGGCCGACGCGCTCGAGCCAGTGACCGAAGATCGCGGCGGCCGATCCGAGGAAGACGAAGAACAGTGTGTAGGTCCAGCCCAGCATCGAAACCGGCCAGTCGCAGCGAGTCGAGAACACGCGTTCGACCAGGCCGACGCCTTCGCAGCTGACCGGCTCGTGCACGCCGATCGCGCGCGACAGCGGCAACCAGAACACGCTGAACCCGTAAGCCATGCCGATGGAGAGGTGGATGGCCAGGGCAGCGGGCGGGACGAGCCACCGGTTGAAGGACGCAGAAGCGACCGTGCGTTCCTTGTCGAGCAAACCCTGTTGAACGATGGACATCGCCCCCTCCTCGCCTGCGCACTATGCGCTTCCCGCCTGCATCGGGGAAAGCGCGGCCCCGGCTGGCCGATTTGCCTCAAAAACTGCAGATTCTCCGACGCCAAAGGCTCACATGAAGTACCTTTGCGCCCCGCTCCGGATACCGGCCTTGTTCGCGCCCTTCGGCGCCTGCTTTTCACACTCTTCTTCGAGGAATTCCCTTGACCAAACTCTACGTCGGAAACCTGCCTTTCAGCGCCACCGAAGACAGCGTGCGCGAACTGTTCGCCGCCCACGGCACCGTTGAAAAAGTCGCACTCATCAACGATCGCGACACGGGCCAGCCCCGCGGCTTCGGATTCGTGGAGATGTCGAGCGCGGACGCGCAACGCGCGATGCAGTCGCTCAACGGCAAGGATTTCGGCGGCCGCCCGTTGAAGGTTAACGAGGCCCAGGACAAGCCCCGCGGCGGTGGTGGTGGCGGCTACGGACGTCGTTGAGGTCCCGCAGCCATGAAAACAACTTCCGCCGGCTCAGAAGGGGCCCGTAATCTGCGGCTCGAGAAGCAGCGCCGGAATCGCCTGGCTGCGAAAGAGTTGCGGGCGCAGTACCCGCAGTTCGCAACGATTCGGGTTGACCTGGTGTTCGACGATGAGGGCTCGCAGCCTCCCGCACCGCAGTCGATCGTCCTGCATCCGCCCGCGCGCGCCTATTTCGTCTACCCATGTCCATACGCAAGCTGCAGCGGCGAGCTCGATCTCGCGGCGAACGTGGATCACATCGCCGAGCAAGGCAAGGCACGTGCGGCGGGACACGCGCGGTGCAACGGTGAGCGTCACAGTCACAAGGGCAAAGGCCCCTGCGACCTGCGCATCGAATATTCGATCGCCGTGGGCAAATAGAAGGGCTTGCGCGCGCGCCGCATCTATCGCGAAGGTAAGAATGCATAGATGGGTCGCATGCGCAGGCCTGAGCCTGCTTGCCGCAACAACGCAGGTCATCGCGCAGGGATCTGCACCGTCCGCACCGGGCGGTGCATACATCGGGTTCTACCTGGAGAATCCGCGCACCAACCCGGAGGATCCGGTTCCGGGATCGCTCTATCTACGGCTGCCCGCGGCCGA
>Ga0315912_10001694_pt1 | contig 25925 bp, 18 predicted proteins | sample VfabasoilMG_FD_204469 | JGI IMG/M metagenome (GOLD analysis project Ga0315912, IMG submission 204469) | Garden soil microbial communities collected in Santa Monica, California, United States - V. faba soil | ecosystem: Environmental > Terrestrial > Soil > Garden | place: USA: California... | reverse complement strand
GAATGAACCGGATGAGCGTACTCAAAGCCGAAAACCTCACGAAAAAGGTTACCAGTCCCGAGGGAATGCTGACCATCGTCAATGACGTCTCGTTGGACATCGCCGCGGCCGAATCAGTTGCCATTGTCGGGGCCTCTGGCGCGGGCAAGTCGACCCTGCTGGCACTGCTGGCCGGCCTGGATTCACCGACATCCGGACGCATCACGCTCGCGGGGGCCGACTTGACTGCGCTCGACGAAGACGGCCGGGCGCGGTTGCGGGCCGAACGCGTCGGCTTCGTCTTCCAGTCGTTTCACCTGGTGCCGTCGCTGACGGCCATCGAAAACGTAATGTTGCCGCTGGAGCTCGCGGGGCGGCGCGATGCGCGCGAGGCGGCGTCGGAGACTCTGACGCGCGTCGGACTCGAGCATCGCACCGGGCACTACCCGCGACAGCTCTCCGGCGGCGAGCAGCAACGCGTGGCGATCGCGCGCGCCTTCGTGACCCGTCCCGCGGTGTTGTTTGCCGACGAGCCTACCGGCAATCTCGACACGCACACCGGCGAGCGCATCGTCTCCTTGCTGTTCGACCTGAATGCGCAGTCCCACACCACGCTGGTGCTGGTGACCCACGATCGCAATGTCGCCGCGCGCTGCGGGCGCGTCCTGCACATGGATTCGGGCGCATTCAAATGAGGCACGCCGCGTGAACGCCCTGCGCCTGGCGTTGAGAACGCTATTCCGTGAATGGCGGTCGGGCGAACTCGGCGTGTTGCTGCTGGCCATCACGGTCGCGGTGGCGGCGCTCACCGGCGTGGGATTCCTCGTCGATCGGATCGGCATCGCGGTCGACAACCAGGCGGGCGAGGTGCTCGCGGCGGACCTGGTGCTGGAATCCGCGCAATCCATCGGTGATGAGGCGATCGACGAGGCCCGGCGGCGCGGCCTGAAATCGGCCCGCAAGACCGGGCTCTTCAGCGTGGTCTTCAACGGCGACGCCAGCCAGCTCACGGCGGTGCGAGCGGTATCGGCGGGATATCCGCTGCGCGGCAAGGTGATGGTGTCCGATGAGCCCTTCACCAAGGGGACGGTGGCGGTCGGCATTCCCGGCCGCGGGGAAGCCTGGCCGGAGTCGCGCCTGGCGGTGGCGCTGAACGCGGGCATCGGCACCGAGCTCAGCATCGGCGCGAGCAAGTTTCGCGTGACGCGCATCCTGATCAGCCGGCCCGACGCGGGCGCCACATTCATCGACCTTTCACCCAGCCTGCTCATGAACCTGGACGACCTGCCGGCGACGCAGCTGGTGCAGCCGGGCAGCCGCCTGACGCGCTCGCAGCTTTTCGCAGGCGACCGTGCCGCGGTCCAGTCCTTTGGCGACTGGCTCAAGACAAACAAGAAGGAAAGCCAGCGGCTGCTGGACGTCGAAGAGACCACGCCCCAGATCAAGTCTGCCATCGACCGGTCTGGACGCTTTCTAAGCCTGGCGAGCCTGGTGGCCGTGCTGCTGTGCGCGATCGCGGTGGCCATGGCGGCGCGGCGCTACGTACAACGTCACCTGGATTCGGTCGCGCTCATGAAAACCCTGGGTGCGACCCGGGCCTTCACCCTGAGCGTGAGCCTGACGCAGTTGCTGCTGGTCGGGATGGCCGCCGCAATCCTGGGTTCGATCATCGGATTCGGCGCCCAGGCGTGGCTCGTAGTCGCTCTGAAAGGCCTTCTGAAAGGCGATCTGCCGCCACCCGGCCTCGCACCCCTGGGCATCGGGTTCCTCACCGCCATTGCCGTGCTGGGCGGATTTGCGCTGCCGCCGCTCCTGCAGCTGTCGCGCACGCCGGCGCTGCGCGTCCTGCGCCGCGACGTGGGTCCGCCCGCGCCACTGGTGATCCTCGCGTTCGGTCCGGCCGTCCTGGCCATTGGCTTTCTGATCTTCTGGGTGTTGCGCGACATGGCCCTGTTCGTCGCTTTCGTGGGCGGGCTGGCGGTTTTCGTCGTTGTGGTGGCCAGCGCGGGCTGGATTCTGGTGTGGCTGACCAAGAGGCTGCGCGGCGGAGTCGGCGTCTCGTGGCGTTACGGGCTCGCCAATCTCGGCCGGCGCCGCACCGAGAGCGTGGTGCAGCTCACCGCATTTGCGCACGGCATCATGATGCTGCTGCTGCTGACCGTGGTTCACAACGACCTGCTCGAAGACTGGCGCCGCAGCCTGCCGGCGGACACGCCTAACTTCTTTTTCATCAACATCCCGCCGGGCGAACACCAGGCGTTCGCGCAGTTCCTCACCGACCGCGGCGCCGAACGCACGCGCGTGCTGCCGATGGTCCGCGCGCGCATGACGCACATCAACGGCAGGCCCATCGACGAGCTGACCTTCGCGACGCCGCGCGGCAAGGAATTCGCGAACCGCGACCAGAACATCACCTGGTCCGAAACCCTGGGACGTGACAACGAGATCACCGAGGGCCGCTGGTTCACCGCCGCGGACACCGCCAGGCCGCTGGTCTCGATCTCCACCGAATATCAGAAAGAGATGAACCTCAAGCTCGGCGACACGCTGCAATTCGACATCGCCGGCGAGACGCGTACCGCCACGATCTCCAGCGTGCGCAAGGTGAAGTGGGACAGCTTTCAGCCCAACTTCTTCCTCATGTTCGCGCCCGGCCTGCTCGAGGGATCGCAGGGCACGTGGATGACGGCGGCACACATGGATGCCGCCAACCCGAAGGTTATCGCCGATCTGGTGCGGCGCTTTCCGAGCGTATCGGTGTTCAACGTGGACGAGCTGCTGCGGCAGGTCCGCTCGGTCATCGACAAGGCGCTGGCCGCGGTGCAGAGCGTATTCCTGTTCACGCTGCTCGCGGGCCTGGTGGTGCTGATCGCCGCGGTGCAGGCGAGCCGCGAAGAACGGCGCTATGAAAGCGCCATGTTGCGCACGCTCGGCGCGAATCGCAGTACGGTGCTCAAGGGTCTGCTGTCCGAATTCGCGGCGCTCGGAGTCCTCTCCGGCCTGCTCGCATCGGCCGGTGCGTCGATCGCGGGCGTTTACGTCGCGAAGCGCGTGCTGCAGATTCCCTACACACCGGATCCGTGGGTATGGTTCTATGGGCTGGTGGGCGGCGGGTTGTTAGTTTGCCTCGCGGGCTGGCTCGCGACCCGCTCCGTCGTCAACCAGCCGCCGCTACTGACGCTCAGGGCCTGATGTCCGACGCTCCGAAAGTCCGCAGACGAGCCATGGTGGGTTGGTACGACCCGCGCGTGCTCATGCAGTCCGGCTACCAGGTGGCCATCGCCAACGTGTTCGGCCGGCACTCGGACACGCGCCTAATCGAGGCGCTGGCCACGCAGCCGCAGAAGGAATTCGACTATTCCGCGCACGCCGGGGACTTCTGGCTCGACTACGTGGCGGACACCGGCGATGGCTGGAATTCGACCTACGCGGTCGCCGCGGCGGTTGCGCAACCGACGCTCGAGTTGTCACACGCGGGCACGACCGAGACCACGCACGCGGGCCGCGTGCTGGTGTTCGGCGGCGACGAGGTCTATCCCTATCCGACGCGCAGGGAATACGAAGTCCGCACCGAGGGTCCCTATCGTTGCGCCTTTGCGGGCCAGGCCAGGAAGCCGGATGTGTTTGCCGTTCCGGGCAACCACGACTGGTACGACAGCCTGGTCGCGTTCTCGCGCACTTTCTGTCGGCTTGAGCGCGGCTTCGCGGGTGCCAGGACACAGCAGACGCGCAGCTATTTCGCGCTGAAACTGCCGGCGAACTGGTGGCTGCTCGCCATCGACCTGCAACTCGGCGCGGATCTCGACGAGCCGCAGGTGAAGTATTTCCAGGAAGTCGCATCACGCATGGATGCCGACGCCAGGCTGATCCTGTGTGTGCCGGAGCCGCGCTGGATCCTGGAAGAGGCCTATCCCAGCCATTCCAGCTACGAAGAAGACTCGAGCACGAAATTTCTCGAAGAGAAAGTGTTCAAGCGCAAGGTGCGCGTGTTTCTCACCGGCGACCTGCACTTCTACAAGCGTCACGAAAACGCCGAGGGCATCCAGAAGATCACCTCGGGTGGCGGCGGCGCGTTCCTGCATCCGACGCACGCCCCGGCGACCCCGAAGCTGCGCAACGGATTCGTGGAAAAGGCCGCGTACCCGGATGAGAAAACCTCGCGCCGCCTCACCTGGCTCAATTTCCTGTTTCCGTTCATCAACCCGAAGTCTGGCTGGCTGTACGCATTCCTGTACTCCATGTCGGCATGGCTGGCATCGGCGAGTCTCGAGGCTTCGGACGTGATCAACCTGTCCACCGCCTTTGCCGCCGCCAGCAATGCGGCGGTCCGCGATCCGCTGAACGGCATGTGGCTGATCACCATACTCGCGGGATTCATCTTCTTCACTGATACGCACGTGCGCACCTGGCGGATCGTCGGCGGCACATTCCATGCGGCCATGCACCTGCTGGCGGCATTCATGGTCGGCTGGTTTGCCTTGCTGCTGACGGTCAGGGGACTCGACCTGTACTACGGCAGCACCGTGCAGATCCTGGCGTCCGGACTGATCACCGTGATCCTGGGCGCCGTGGCCGGGTCGTTCATCCTCGGGATCTATCTATTCGTCTCGATCCGGCTGTTCGGGCGGCATTCGAACGAAGCGTTCTCGTCGCTGCGGATCCAGGACTACAAGCAGTGGCTGCGCCTGCGTATCGATGAGGCGGGTGCGCTGACCATCTACGCGATCGGAATCGACCGCGTGCCGCGCAGCTGGAAGGAAACTGATCGGGGTGGGGAGCCGACCTTCACCGCGGTCGACCCGGATGAAAAGTCCGCTCCGCGGCTGATCGACCGCGTCAGTGTGCGACGTTGAAGCGGAACCAGGCGATGGGCAGGCCTTCGCGCCGCATGTTCAGGCCCTCTAATTCCACGGCGTAATCGCCGGGGCCGAAGGCGCCGGAATTCAGCGACATGCGAAGGTGGCCGTTGGAATCTTTCGTGAGACCGTCGAGCACCGCAACGCGGCCCTGGTCGACGCGCACGATGGACACGCGGAACATCGAGTACTTGGTCCAGGAAAGGTCCAGCTTGAGCTCGGCGAATTCGCCCGAGTTGATCGTGACATTCGCCTGCGACGGCGGGCCGTTGCGGGCCGTACCCACGAGGATCGTGCGCTTGCGCGTCGACGGCGTCACCGGACGCTCGTGATTTTCCTGCTTGAGCTTCGCAATGGCGTTGTCCCGCGAGGAGACCTGCATTGCGAGCACCGCGCAGCCGATGAGTGCCGCGATGGCAAGGCCGGCGGCGGCAAAAGTGAAGGCGGGCTTTTCCCAGGCCTTTTTCGGCTTCTCGGCCCAAGGTTCTGCCACTCCCGCCGCGTCCAACAGCCTGAGACCGGCATTTACGCGGTCGGCCAGCCCGAGCTCTTCGATGAGCTGGGGACGCGAACGGATCAGTTTTTCGAAGTCGGTGACGCCCTTGGGCGGCAGACGGCCGGCGAGATACCGCTCGACGATCTGGTTCTTGATGATGAATTCACGATCCATTGCCGGCGGAAGCCCGCTGGGCGCCGCTGCCGGTGCTCCAGGAGCCTGGTTTACGCCAGAGGTATCGATACGAGTCGCAGCTTCCATCGTGGTTCTACATTCCGCACATTCATCGCCAATCGACTGTCACGGCCATCGCTGGCGGACCGGACGCGCCGCAAAAAGGCCAGGCGCCACTCAGGCTGGTATCTGCCATTGGTCCTACAGGATCGCACCCGCCTATGCTCCAACTTCTTATGTCGGCAGGCCGCTGCGCCGTTTCACATTCCATACACCGGTTCCCTGCGAACCTGCGACGTGGTTCGCAGTTTGCCGATCTCTATCCATAACGTGAGGCCCCGTTCATGAAGCCCAATCCGCTGCTCTCCGTTGCCATCACCTGCGCCTGCCTCGGTGCCGCCGTGCCCGCCGCGCATGCTGCCGACGCGGCAACCGCGATCACTATCTACAGCTCCGCGCAGCCGGGCGGAATCCCGGCGGAGTTCTATCGGCCGGTGCCGGGCCAGGGCGTGCCGAACGCCATGGGGGTGCCGGGTTACGCGCTGGTGCGCGACGAGCGGCAGATGAACATCAAGCAGGGCCGCTCGCAGCTGTCGTTCACCGACGTGGCCGCGCTCATCGATCCGACCACGGTGACGTTCACCTCGTTGTCCGATCCGGCCACTCGCGTGCTCGAGCAGAATTTTCAGTTCGACCTGGTGAGCACGCAGAAGCTGCTGCTCAAGTTCATCGACAAGCAGATCACCGTCGACAAGAACATGGGCAACACCGTCACGCCCATCACAGGCACGCTGCTGTCCGCGATTGACGGCATCGTGCTGCGCGGCAACGACGGCTCTATCTATTCATTGCCGGCGTATTCCTCGGTGCGCTTCCCGGATCTGCCGGGCGGCCTCAACACGCGGCCGACGCTGGTGTGGGATGTGACGTCGCCCGCCGGTGGATCGCAGAAGACCCGCGTCACCTACCAGACCGGCGGCATCACCTGGTGGGCGGACTACAACCTCATCTTCAACGAAGGCGCGGACGCCAACAGCGGGCTGCTGGATCTGTCGGCCTGGGTGAGCATCATCAACCAGTCCGGCGCCACTTACGGGGACGCCAAGCTCAAGCTCATCGCCGGCGACGTGAACCGCGTGCAGCCCGAGATCACCACCGGCGTGCGCCGTGAAGTGTTGATGAAGGCCGCCGCGATGGAGGACCGGGTGCAAGGCTTCACCCAGAAGGACTTCTTCGAATTCCACCTGTACACCCTTGGCCGCCCGACCACCCTGCCGAACAACTCCACCAAGCAGATCGAGCTCTTCGACCAGGCAAAGCAGATTCCGGCGAAGAAGGTGCTCCTCTATTACGGCGCGCTGCATCCCTATCTCTATGACTCGCCCTACATGGACCGGAACATGGGCGTGGAAATGAACAAGAAAGTGGACGTGTACCTCGAGTTCAAGAACGACAAGCAGTTCGGACTCGGCGTGCCGCTGCCGGCCGGACGCCTGCGCGTCTCGCAACTCGACAAGGCCGACAGCAGCCTCGAGTTCATCGGCGAGGACAAGATCGATCACACGCCGAAGGACGAGCTGGTACGCGTCAAGCTCGGCTCGGCCTTCGACGTCGTGGGCGAGCGCCGCCAGGTCGATTTCGCCATCGACACCAAGGCACGAGTGATGGAAGAGGAAATCGAAGTGAAGCTGCGCAATCACAAGTCGCAGCCCGTCGACGTGGTGGTGAAGGAGAATCTCTACCGCTGGAGCAAGTGGAGCATCCTCACGAAGACGCACAACTTCGTGAAGGAAGACGCGCGGACCATTGGATTTCCAGTGAAAGTGGCGAAGGACGGCGAGGTGGTGGTGCGTTACCGCGTGCGGTACACGTGGTGATGCTCGTTAGACTCAGTCAACGCGAATAACTGGTGCATTTGTTCATTTATTGGAATTTTCGCGGGAGGTGAGAGAAATCGACAATACGTGACACCTAGTTAGGGAATCCCCTAAAAAAACGCGGCTGCATCGAAAGCCGGCGGGGACAGGGAGACTTTGGTGGACACTTTCAGACGATTGATTCGGCTGCCAATTTCCGCGGCCTTGGTGCTCTTTGCGACTGCGCAGGCTACGGCGGCGAACCCGCCCGTGGCACCGAACGCCGTCGAGCCTCCGACGGATGAGCTGCCGCCAACGATGCCGGGAAATTTCACGGCAACTGCGTCCTCCGCTAGCCAGATCAATCTCAACTGGACTGCGTCAACCGACAACAAAGGCGTCACGGGCTACTACCTGACGCGCTGCCAGGGAAGCAGCTGCGGCCCTCGGGTGCTCCTCGGCGTGTCACCGACAAACTATTCGAGCACAGGCCTCACATCGGGGGCTACCTATAGCTATCAACTGCTTGCCCGCGATGCTGCCGGAAACGAGAGCGACACCGCGTTCGCCTCAGCCACGACGCTGGATAACGTCCCACCGACGGGGCCGTCGTCCTTGAGTGCTACCCCTCAGGCAGGCTCCGTGATCAACCTGACTTGGCCGCCAGCAACCGACGCGGGTGGAATCAGCAGCTATCAAGTAATTGGATGCGCGGGTTCCAGCTGCTCGCCCTTGACCTTCATTGGCAGCACGGCAGGCACGTCCTTCAACGTGACCGGAGTGGCCTCGGCTACGCCCTACTCCTTCCAGGTGCGTGCCCTCGACGTCTCCCAGAACCCCGGCAGCTATACGCCGGTGACGACCGTGACCAGCCTCGATATCACGCCGCCTTCACCTCCGTCATCGCTCACTGCCACGCCTGCGCCCTCGGGTACGCAGATCGACCTGGGCTGGCCGGCCGCGAGCGACAACGTTGGCGTGAGTGGTTATCTCGTTGAAAGATGCACGGGCGTCGGCTGCAACAGCTTCGCGCAGATCGCCAACATCGGCTCGACGAGCTACAGCTCGACCGGGTTGACGTCCGGGACTTCGTATTCATTCCGCGTGCGCGCATACGACCTGGCATCAAACACCAGCAATCCGTCACCGGTCGCGACGGCGACCCCGCCGGATAGCACACCGCCCACCGGACCCAACTCACTCACCGCTACCGCGGCGTCGACGACCCAGATCAATCTCAGCTGGCCCGCAGCCACCGACAATGGCGGCGTCGCTGGCTATCAAATCGAAAAGTGCACGGGCGCGCAATGCGGAAATTTCGCGCTCCTGGCGACCACCACATCGACCAGCTACAGCGTGACCGGACTCGTGTCCGGCACCTCTTATACCTTCAAGGTGCGCGCCTACGACGCGGTGCCGTTCTACGGTAACTACTCGCCGTGGGCCACGGCGGTGACACAGGGCACACCTACGCCTCCCAACGAAACGATTACCTATGAGTACGACGCACTCGGCCGGCTCGTGAAGGTGACGCGCTCGGGCACCGTGAACAACGGAGAAGAAGCGAGCTACGGCTATGACGCCGCGGGCAATCGCACCAACGTGACCGTCAACGGCAACTACTGACGCGCCGGGAGAAAGGATCATGACTAACTTCAATCGCGTCAAGCTGGTTCTGTTGGGTTGCCTCGCCGGCATGTGTGCGGGGGAAGCGGCCAACGCCGACATCATTCCGCCGAAGAGCTATTCCGTGACCCCGGGTGGGGTCAACGTCGCGGACAGCTCGCTCGTATATTCGGTCACCGACCTCTCGATCGGCTCGCTCACGCTCGAGCGCTTCTACCGCAGCGGGGGACCCGCGCCACTGTACAAGCAGCCAAACAACCCGCCCTTCGGCAAGAACTTCTCCCACAACTTCGACATCTATGTCTCGCCGAATACGGTGACGGGCCAAGGGATTGTGGGCCGCCCCATCGTACACATCGGCCAGTCCGCGAGCGGCGTCTACGTGCATGGGAATTCGTCGGTGTTGCCGAACAACGACGATGCGCGGAAAGGAAACCTTAGTTGGACGGGCACACAGTACGAGTACATGGATAGCGCGGGCACCATCTATACATTCAGCGCTACCGTGCTGGTGCCGGGCGCGGCGGGCGGGGGCGGGCGCGCGATCGAGCGGATCGATTTCCCGGATGGCCGTCGGCAGACCTTCAGTTACAACAGCAGCCAATATCTGAAGCTGGTCGAGGACTCCGCGGGCTACGCCCTGGTGTTCGACTACAACTCGAATGGCGACATCACCTCGGCTTGCGCCTTCAACCGGGCACAGAACTATGTCAGTGCGACTTCCACATGTTCGGGCGCGCAGTTGAAGACCACCTATGGCTATACGAATGGCGGTACTGGGACCTTGCTCGCCAGTGCCACCGACGTGCTTGGGCGAGTAACGACGTACACCAATGCGCTTAGCGGGATGAGCTGTATCAAGCCGCCGGGTTATTCGGTGTGCACCATGTCGGGCGGAGGCGGAGTGCAGACCCTGCTGGATGGCGGGACCTGGTATGCCGGCGCAAACGATCCCGACGCGAACAATCCGGATGGTCCGTATGTGGGTGACTGCACAAACGAGGGAGCCGTCCAGGATCCCAACGGGGTGACGATCTCCATGACCTTCACCAAGACGTCGCCGTGCTCGGTGACCGACGCGAACGGCAATGTCACCACGTTCAAATTCGAAGGTGCGCACCAATTCAACGACACGGGGCCCGTCTATACCGATGGCACTTTTTTGCGCGAGGCAACGTACCCGGAGGGTAACAAGTACCTTGCGGAGTACGTAGGGCCCTTCAAAAGCATCACCAAGGAAACGATGGTTCCCAAGCCCGGCAGCGGGCTAGCCAATCTCGAGAAGACCTATGGCTATCAATCTTGCACCACGCTGCCTGGCACTTATCAGAATTGCGCCAAACCAATTTGGATCAAAGATCCCAAAGGCAATCAAACCGATTACACATACGCATCGCACGGCGGCTTGCTTTCAGAAATGCAGCCGGCTCCGACTGCCGGTGCCGCACGCCCGCTGAAGCTGACCACCTACACGCAGAAATTCGCCTACATCAAGAATTCAGGCGGCTCGCTGGTACAGGCTGCCACGGCAATCTGGATGCCGAGCACCGAGACCCTATGCCAGACGGTTGGCGGCGGCACCACACCAACCTGCGACTCGACGGCCACCCAAACCGTGACGACCTATGAATACGGCGCCAACGGTACGGCTAACAACCTGCGGGTGAAGGGAATGACCCTTGCGTCAGGCGTCACGACCTATCGCACTTGCTATGGCTACGACAATCAGGGAAACAAGATATGGGAGACCAGTCCCCGTGCCGGACTGGGGAGCTGCCCATGAGCACGAAATTCTCAAAGCAAGAATTTAGCCTTCGCCCGACGTTGCTGTTCATCGCGGGCTGGCTGGCCAGCGCGTACGCCGGCGCCCAGAGCTCGCCTTCGGATTTCACGACCGCGACGCGTTACGACGTGATGCGTCGTGTCACCGGCACCATCAGCCCGGACCCCGACGGCGGCGGTCCGTTGCATTACGCGGCCGTTCGCAATACTTACGATGTCACCGGCCGTCTTGTGAAGGTGGAAACCGGCGAGCTTGCCGCGTGGCAGAGCGAAGCGGTGGCTCCCTCTGCGTGGAGCGGATTTACAATTTTCGAGACCACCGATATGGCCTACGACGGCCAAAATCGCAAGATCAAAGAAGTTACATCTTCCGGTGGGACTATCTACACCGCTACCCAGTTCAACTTCGACCTCACAGGACGACCGAACTGCACCGCAGTACGCATGAATCCTTCGTCGTTTAGTTCGTTACCCACTGACGCCTGCGCCTTAGCCACCCAAGGGAGCTTCGGACCAGATCGCATCACGCATAACGTCTACGACAACGACGGGCAGCTCCTCAAAGTACAGCACGCCTACGGCACGAGCCTGCAACAGGACTATGCCACTTATACGTACGGTCCAAACGGCAACCAGATAACCGTGACCGATGCCAACAGCAACAAGACTCTGATGACCTATGACGGCGTCGATCGACTGGTTCAGCTCAACTTCCCGTCTAAGACTTCTCCGGGCACATGGTCGAGCACGGATTACGAACAGTACGACTACGACGCCAACGGTAATCGCAAATACCTTCGCAAACGCGACGGGCAGGTCATCAACTATTCTTTTGATGCGCTTGATCGCATGACTCTGAAGGACGTTCCTGGCACGGCAACCGACGTCTACTACGACTACAATGCCCGCGGTTTGCAGCTCTACGCGCGCTTTGCTTCGACTACTGGACTCGGGATCACTACGACTTACGACGGGTTCGGCCGGAAGCTCAGCAGCTCAAACAATACTGTCGGGCCTTCGCGCACGCTGGGCTACGGCTACGACGCCCACGGCAACCGCACCTCGCTGACCTACGCTGACGGGAATGCCTTCATCTTCGGCTATGACGGCCTGGATCGCATGAATGCCATCCTCGAGAATGGTGTGACAACCGTGACCAATATGACCTACTCACCGCAAGGTCAGCGGGCCACGCTGACCGGGGGCGGCGGGTCGACGAGCTACAGCTATGATGGTATCGGCCGGCTGGCATCCTTGAGCCATGATCTTTTGGGCACGGCGCAGGATGTGACCTACTCGCTCACCAGTTACAACCCGGCGAGCCAGATTCGGGTCCAGTCTCGTAATAATGCTATCTACGCATGGAATGGCGCGGCCGCTGTCAACCGCAGCTACACGGCAAACGGACTTAATCAGTACACCGCTGTGGGTGCGCTCAACCCCGTGTACGACGCAAACGGCAACCTCAACACTGACGGCAGCAGCACCTACACCTACGATATCGAAAATCGCCTGACGAGCGCCGCGGGCGCGACCAACGCGACCCTGACTTACGACCCAAACGGGCGGCTGGTCCAGGTGAGTGGCGTGTCCGTGACTCGATTCGTGTATGACGGTGATGAGCTAATCGCCGAGTACGATGGCGCGGGGACCCTACTGCGTACGTATGTGCACGGTGCGGGAGACGATGATCCAGTGATCTGGTACGAGGGAGCGGGGCTCGGGTGGAATCGGCGGCACCTGCGAACCGACCAACAGGGCAGCGTTGTCGCCATCCACGATTACACGGGCTCCGCGCTAGTGATTAACAGCTACGATGAGTATGGCGTAGGTGCTTCTGGCAACAGCGGACGGTTTCAGTACACCGGTCAAGTCTATCTACCAGAACTCGGCATGCTTTATTACAAAGCACGGATCTACTCGCCAAGGTGGGGTAGGTTCCTGCAGACGGATCCGATTGGGTACGAAGACGATCTAAATCTGTATGCTTACGTAGAAAACGATCCGATAAATGGGACGGACCCTTCTGGAACCGAAAAGATGGAGGGAACACCACAGGTGACTAAGGTCAACGGGCAACCGTCAGGTCACGCGCCTGGTAGCCAAAAGCTTGCGGACGCAATGTTGAAAGATGCGGCTAAAGGAGCGGAAACCGTTGAAGGGGGGTCTTACAACAGGACCGCGGAGAAGGGAAGCAAGGGAGCGATAAAGAGTAATAAGCGGCCCGACGCCCTTGTAAATTCGACCGCGAAGAAGGGGACAAAAATTGTGCGCGTCGGCGAACAACAGTCTCCGCGTCAATCGTTTAAGTCCTTGGTAACAAAGCTAGCGAACTTCGCTTCTAAGGCAAAGAAGGGCGTCGTAGTCTTAAAGTTTATTAGGACAGTCGGAGGAACCGTATCCAAAATTCCCGTTGGCGCTCCGATATTCAGCATCGGTCCGGCACCACCGAGGGAAGAACTTGGCCTTGCGGGCGCAATGTATGAGTCATTGGTGGGTAGCGATAATTACACTCGGGTCGTAGGCCCTTCGCACAACAATATGGCGAACTAGGTCGAAAGTTGAGGCGCTCCATGATTTCTGAGTAATCTTATTTCTAGATATGCGACATGAATTGACTAATGTGCCGGATGATGACGAATCGCACCCGATTCCTCATTTGTCGAAAATTGATGTCACCATCCATATTAAGAATGGCGACTACTACGGAATCGAAACACGCAGTCCTCTGACCAACGATGTAGTGACGCGGACCAGGTTGCTGAAGAAGTTGGATAGCTACTTGGGCGACATCCATTCGGAGTCGGCAGTTCGGCGCCGAGGCTCGGCACTGCCCGGGAAGCTGCGAATATATGTTGGTCTGTATCAATCAAGCGATAAAGGAATTGTCGACTTTGTTGAATCCTGTCGTCCCTGGCTCGAAGACAATGGAGTACAGCTGCACATCAAATATCTGGACTCGGAAGGTGGTCAGCTTAGCCTGGATAGAGAGCCGAACTAGAAGTGATACTGCGGTTCGTTTCTGGCTGATCTCAATGCCTAAGTGTGTGGAACGGGAGTAGTCTGCTTCACAACACGCGGCTGCAACGACGAACGCTCCGCGCAAATGTGACATCCGAGGCGCTCTGAATATTGTGTACGCAATTAATGCGCTCTCGGCCGCTTCAGAAAGTATTCCACCTTGTCACGGTACGTGCGTGACAGCTTCAGCTCCTGCCCACCATCCAGCCGCAGGAAATATTCCCCATTCATATGCGCGCGCAGCGACTTCACACGCGTCAGATTCACGATGGTCGATCGATGCACGCGCTGGAACAGGCGCGGATCCAGCAGGCTCTCCATCTCCCGCATCGTCGCGCGTGCCGATCAACTGGCAGACAATAAGCAGCAACGGTAACCGACTGACCTATACGGACGAGGTGGGCCAGGAAATTCGCTACACTTTCAACCCCCAGACTGGCCGCGTCACTCAGGACAGACCGGCAACCGGAAGCATCATCAAGAAATCAGGATGCGTGAGCGGACCAAAATGCAACGGAAAGTAACAAAATCGCATGCGTCGGCGAGCATTGTCTTGTGCACCCTGATGGTTTCCTCATGCAATTCGAAAAAGCACACGGACGACGCAGACATCGCGCTTGCCGCAATATCAAACCATCCTTCGCATACACAGGTTGTCATTCCAGCCATCACAGCTAACAAGCCGCTGCAAGAGCAAGTGACTACAGATGATCTCCATCGTCTCGAACAGCAAGCGTACGGCGGTGATCCATTGAGCGCGAACTTGTTGATGCAGTACTACGCCCAGCCCGCGACTTCTCAAGCTGCGCAGGTATTGAAGTGGCGGCAGATTGCTGCAGAGAACGGAGATTCTATGGCGGCTGGCCTGGTTGCCTCAGACCTGTCGCGCAAGGGCGGGGAGGAACGATGCCTTCGTGCCAAGTTTTGGGAGGAGCGCGCGCTAAGAATCAATCTTGAGCGTTCAGGCGAGGTCTCGCCGACAAATATTTCCAACTTGGAGGTCTTGGCGAGTGACTGGGATAAGTGTGTGGCTCGAGGAAGTGTCGAAAGCGATGCAGAGCACCAGGACCAAAAGTAGTCCCTATTAGCTTCAATGCAACCGTGAGGAGCGCGGCGTCCCGCCAGATTCAATGTGCCCGCGGCCGCTTCAGGAAGTATTCGACCTTGTCCCTGTAAGTCCGTGACAGCTTGAGCTCCTGCCCGCCATCCAGCCGCAGGAAATATTCCCCATTCATGTGCGCGCGCAGCGACTTCACGCGCGTCAGGTTCACGATGGTCGAGCGATGCACGCGCTGGAACAGTCGCGGGTCTAACAAGTTCTCCATCTCCCGCATGGTGGCGCGCAGGATGTGCGTCTGGCCGTCAGCGTGGATGCACAAGTAGTCGCCCGCCGCATCCACCCACTCGATCTTCTCCACCGGCACACGCACGGTTTCGCGGCCGCTGCGGATCGGCAGCCAGTTTGGCTGCTCCGGAACGGCCGTCGGGCGGCCGGGCTCGATCTCGCCGCTGCCGCGCAGCTCGGCCAGCAAATTCACGAGCTGGTTGCGTTCGGCAACCGCGGCAGGCTGCTCGGTCAACTCGCGCAAGTGGCTCAGCGTGGCCGCGAGGCGCGCGTCGTCCACGGGCGTACACCAGGTAATGACTACAGCAACTCCGCATCGACTTTCGACATCGGGGCCGCCAGCTCGATCAGCTTTCTGCCCTGTGCCTGCACGAACTTGGCGATGCGCTGCACGAACTCCTTCTCTGCTTCCGCGTAGACCGCGTCGGCAGCCTGCGCTTCGGCAGCCTTCGATGCCTCGGCCCCCAGGCGCCGCATTTCACGCGCCAGCAGGCCGCGCGGCGTCCCGGTGCACTTGGCGAAGTCCGCCCACGCGAATGCGCTCACCTCAGGCAGGAGGAACTCATCTCCATAGGCCATGGCCAGTTCGTGCTCCAGGCCGTCGTACTGCACGACGCTTACTAAGTCATAGAACGGCGCGAGCTCGAGTCCCTCGGTGCGGCAGAAGAACGATACGTTCTTGCCATGGGCGTCCGTATTGCCGATCAGGTAATTGAAGAGCGCCCAGCGCAGCAGCCCGAGTCGCGACACCGCCTTCGACAGCGTGTAGTCGCTCACCGAAAACAACCGCTCGAAGCTCACGCCGTCGCGGATGGTGCGCACGTCTTTTCCGGAACCGAAGTTGCGTTCGTATTTGTAGGAGACGGGCAGATTCAGCGCCTGGCATGAATCGATCATGTGTACTCGTCGCACGCGATCCGCCTCGCGCAACCGATCGAACCGCTCGACGACGAGCACGGGGTTCGGCAACCTCAGGATCGACACCGACGCCACGGGCAGTCCCAGCCGTCCCGCCAGCGACATGCAGAAATGCTCGTTCGCGACGAGCATGGGCAAGCGGCCTTCGGTGGGTTCGGGTTTGAGGATGTGCGTGGAAGCCAGCGCACCTTCGACCAGGTAGAAACGCTCTCCCTCGACATACACCGCCAGCTTGTCCTGGTATCCGGCGATGGACATCCGGACTCGCCCGTCCCACACCGCGAACGGAATATTCGCGCGATCGTCGATGCGTTCTTTCAGTTCGTTGCGCGTGACTTCGCGGCGCGGCGAAGCCTGCGATGATGGTGTCGCGTCTTCCGCCAGAAAGGACAGTGCTCCGGCGGTTTCCTGTCCGAGCGCCCGTACCAGTCCATAGATGTTGTTCCTGGAAACCTGGTGCGTGGTCGAAACGATGTCGAGGGCTCGGCCTTCGGGCAGAAGGTTTTCGAGGAAGCGGCGCACGGTGCCGGACGCCGCCGGCTCGCCAAACTTCAGGATGTGCGGGGAGATGGAATAGGAGCTGTGCGAGGCCTTCCACTGAGCGTCGTAATGAAACGAAAACTTCTCTTCGAGTGATTCGTATTCGACTGAGCCCACGCGCGCCTGACCGTCGAAGACTCCGAGCGCATGCGTGCTCATCGGGCAGTCGGATCGGGTGAATTGGCGGCGGCGATGGCCTTGCGCAGCACCGCCTTGTCCACCACGAGCATCGCGAGCCCAAGCCCGTCGAGCACCTTCAGTACCTTGCCGGTACTGACCCCCGAACTTCCGTTCTCCAACCGGGACAAGAGGTCCACCGAGACGCCGCACAGCGCGGCCGCATCATCGATGCGCAGCCCGCTTGATCGGCGTTTGGCACGAATGATTCGGCCGATCTCCTGAAGCGAGTTGGCGCCGGTTTCGGAATATTGGAAATTTGTCATTGAGTTCGCGCCGGACAGTCACAGTTTCGGAAAATCAGAAAGATATCTCTCACTATCCCGGCAGTCAACTAGATTTCTGATATTCCGAAATTTGTGCCCACTCTATTAGAAGCTGGCTTCGGGCGAGCCCATCGAACCGGGGATTCAAGATCGATGCGTTCAGCAGCCGCTGGGAGCAGCTCGAATCTGGTGACACCTGGTTGGGAGGTCCCGAAAAAAAACCTGCGTCAGGCAACGCAAGCGGGAGGCAGGCGAGGAAATATTCCCCTTTCATGTTCGCGCGCAGTGACTTCACGCGCGTCAGGTTCACGATGGTTGAACGGTGCAGGCACTGGAACAGGCGCGGGTCTAACAAGTTCTCTCCCGCATGGTGGCGCGCAGGATGGGATGATTCGTTCGCATGCAGACGACCAATATGGATCCCTATGAAGAAGCCAAGCGTGCCCGGAAACGTGGCAACCACGCGCGGGTCATGGAGATTCTTGAAGAACAGGCGAAAGAAGGTGATGAACACGGTCTCACGTTGTTGGGAGAGGCCTACGCCCTTGGTATCGGGGTCCCCGTCGACTTGGACAAAGCCGAGGGACTCCTCAAGCAAGCGGCTGCTCTCGGCTCATCGGAAGCGATCTTTACGATGGCCGAGATCTGGCGAATTCGTGGGGACATGAAGCGATACTTCCTGTCCATTCAGGAGGCGGCGGACGAGGGCCTACTGATAGCGCAGTTCTATCTTGGGGCCTGCTACCAAGCCGGTCGCGGAACCGCCATTGACACCTCAAAAGCAGACGAACTATATCGCGATGCCGCAGATCGGGGCCTCATACGCGCAAAGACTTTCCTTGCACGCAGACGGATCAGGCGTATCTACAATCCCGTTGGTTTCGTGTACGGCATGATCTCGATGTTTCTGGCGATCATTGAAGGTCTCACTATCAAACTCATCGATCCTGCCGACGAACGACTTCGCTAGAACTTTCCGACGCGATGACCGGTTGATCAGGGCGCTCTCGGATTCGCCGAGCCGGGGAGACGCATACGGGGCGGCTTTCGGAAACGAGTGCCCGCACCGGTTCAATCATCAAGAAGTCAGTCTGTGCCAGTAGCAAGTGTGCCAAATGAAAACATCGTGCAAGATTCGCAAGTTCCTCTACGTTGCAGTTTTGGCTTTCCAAGGATGCGATTCACCTGCCCCTCCTTTGCTTGATCGTCCGAATTCAGAGCCAGTTGGTTCGCAGGCAATGTCTATTCCAAATGCACCTTGGCCGGTGACTTACGTGAATCAGGAGCAGCGCACCCTGGAAGGACTGACCGCTGTCAGCGAGTCAAACTTGCAGTTGCTCAAGCGGCAAGGCTACGCCGGCGATCCGGTCAGTGCGGTATTGGTTGCGGAGCTCTATGAGAGATCGGAGCCATTCGACAAGGATGCCGTACAGAATTGGAGACGTATCGCTGCTGAAAACGGAGACACTCCATCCTGTGTCGCCCATGCGTTCTCACTACAACAAATGGGTGGCGAAGAAAATTGCCTGAGAGCGAAGTTTTGGCTGGAAAAGGCCGCTCTTGGACAGGCAAAGTTGCCGCGGCCAAATAATGACAAGACGTCGGATCCCGCAAAAGAGGTTGGACTCTATGCGCTTCGCGATCACTGGCAGCAATGCTTGGACGGTCACGCAGCAGGATACTTGGGAATGCCTGCACCCGACGAACAGGCTTTCAAAGATTCGCCAAGAAATTAGTGCGCCCGCGGCCGCTTCAGAAAGTATTCCACCTTATCCCGATAAGTCCGCGACAGCTTGAGCTCCTGCCCGCCATCCAGCCGCAGGAAATATTCCCCATTCATATGCGCGCGCAGCGACTTCACGCGCGTCAAATTCACGATCGTCGATCGATGCACGCGCTGGAACAGCCGCGGGTCTAACAAGTTCTCCATCTCCCGCATGGTGGCGCGCAGGATGTGGGTCTGGCCGCTGGCGTGGATGCACAGGTAATCGCCCGCGGCGTCCACCCACTCGATCGATTCCACCGGAACACGCACCGTCTCGCGGCCGCTGCGTATCGGCAGCCAGTTTGGCTGCTCCGGAACGACCGTCGGGCGGCCGGGCTCGATCTCGCCGCTGCCGCGCAAATCCGCCAGCAGATTCACGAGCTGGTTGCGTTCGGCAACCGCGGCACGCTGCTCGGTCAACTCGCGCACGTGGCCCAGCGTGGCGGCGAGCCGCGCGTCGTCCACGGGCTTGAGCACGTAGTCGATGGCGCGTGCCTCGAATGCCTGCACGGCGAATCGGTCGTACGCCGTCACGAACACGATCAGCGGCAGCTCGTGCGGCTGCAGCTGCGCCAGCACGTCGAAGCCCGATAGTCCCGGCATCTGGATGTCCAGGAACACGAGGTCCGGCTTGAGCTCGCGGATGGCCGACAGCGCCTCGCGGCCATTGGCGCACTCGCCCACGATCTCGATGTCGTTGGCGACGCGCAGCCGCAGCTCGAGGCCGCGGCGGGAAAGCGCCTCGTCGTCCACCAGCAGGGTGCGCAACTTGCGGGCTCCGTTCATGTTGACTAGGGGGCTCCCAGTTCGAGCGGCAATCCGAGCTCGATCCTGAGGCCGGGCTTGTTGTCGAGCGTGGCGAAGCGGTGCCGGTCGTCATAGAGCACCGAGAGCCGTTCGCGCGTGTTGCGCAGCCCGACGCCGCGTCCCGCACCCGGGGCAGCGCCGGTGTTGATCCCGGGCCCGTCGTCCGACACCGCGAGCTCGAGCATCGAGCCGCGCGCGCGGCCTTCCACACGCACCGTGCCGCCCTTTTCCGAGGGCGATACCGCGTATTTCACGGCGTTTTCGATGAGCGGCTGCAGCAGCAGGCTCGGCACCATCGCTTCGAGCGCGCGGTCTTCGACGGCAAACTCGAGCTTCAGCCGCTCGCCGAATCGCAGTTTCTCGGTGGTCAGGTACAGGTTCATGGCCTCGATTTCCTGCCTCAGCGTGACCTTCTTCATCGGATCCTGGTCGAGCGTGTACCGCAGGAACTCCGACAGCCGCATGACGGCCTGGTTCGCGGTGCGGTTCTCGCTGTCGAGGATCAGCGTGGAAATCGCGTTCAGGGTGTTGAACAGGAAATGCGGGTTCAGCTGGTAACGCAGCATCTTGAGCTGCGCTTCCTGCGCCAGGGTCGCGGCGCGCAGCGTGGCTTCACGCTGGTCCTGCAGGGAACCGTAGTACTTGATGCCGAAGTAGAGCGCGGTCCAGCACAGCAGCAGGTAGGTGGAGGCCATCGCGTTGGCGAAGAACTCCAGCCCCGAGATCATGACCCAATCCATCGAGTCGTCGGTGTAGGTCAGGATGGCGGAGTTGATGATCACGCGCCAGATGAGCGCGAACACATAACAGCTGAGCAGCGCGCCGACGATGATGACCTGCGGCGATCGCAGCCACAGTCGCCGGTAGATGAAGCGCAGCTCGAGGCTCAGCAGGAAGCCGCTCACCGCCGCGATCGAGATGACCGTGAGGTAACCCTGCAGGTGCTCACTCTTGACGTCGTACAGCAGCGTGCCGAGGTACTGAGAAACCGCATACGCCAGCCAGCCGCCGACGTGCAGCGTCCAGAACAACGCGCTGCGGTTCTTCAGCAGGGTATTGAGAGGCCCGAACATGCCTCAAAGGTACGATGCCGGCGCACGCCTCACAAACGGCTCGCCGCCGTAAAGGCTCGGCTCGTCTGATCGAGTGCGGCGTTATTTGGTTGGAACGAGGCTGATCAACGATTTCGGCTGATCGAGCAGGAATCCCTGCGCATAGTCCAGGCCGACGGCCGAGAGCCAGTCGCGCTGCGCCGGCGTATCGACACGTTTCGCCACGCACGAGAGGCCCAGCACCTTGGATGCCTGCGTGACCGCGACCACCACGGCCTGTGCCACTTTTTCCTTCATGGCGACCGAGGTGATCTTGGCGTCGAGCTTGAGGAACTTGAGCGCCGCGGAGCCTAACCACCGCATGGAGTTGTGGTGGAAGGTGAAATCGTCGAGCACCACGTGGCAGCCGAGTTTCTCGCAGGCCTGGATGAACAGGTCCACTTCGCGGACCTGCTCGACGCAGGATTTGTCCGAGATCTCGAAACCGATCGCTTTCGACGGCACCTTCTGGTTCTTCAGCAGGCCGGCGACGTAGGCGATGAACTTGGGATCGGCGATCGTGCCCATGCCGACGTTCACCGAGAAACTGGACGGCTCCGCTTCCCACACCTTGCGGTTGTCGCCCATCCAGCGCACCAGGTGTTCGACCACGATGCGATCGAGATCGGAATTCGCGCTGGGGTCGTTCGCGTCCTGGACCACGCGCTCGGGAGCCGTGCCGAATTCGTTGTCGGCATGCGCGTCGCGCACCAGCACTTCGTAGCGCTTGGTGCCGCCGCTGCCCTTGAGTTTCACCAGCTGCTGCACGTGCAGCTCGAAGATCTGGCCGTAGTACTCGAACTGTCCGGGCCCGGCCGAGAGCGCGGCCGCCTCGTCGACGTACTCCGGCTCGACGTTCATGTTGGTTTCTGCTTCGGCGGCGTCGAGCGAAACGACTTCGACCTCGGTGGTTTCCTCTTCCGTGGTCACTTCTTCGCCGGCATCGATCTGCGGCAGATCCAGGGGCGGGGCATCGTCCGGGATCAGCTCGGGAATCGGATCCGGGGGCCGGTTGTTGAGATCCAGCCGCGGCAGCCGGTCCGTCTGCACGACACGCAGGTCGGGACGTTTCGCTTCCGGAGGTGGCGCGGACTTAGCGGCGCCGCCCTTGAGCAACGCCTTCGGATCGATATCGGAAATCTCGAACGCGATCGAGTCGGACTCGGCGCTGCCCGAGGTGCGCTGCTGCATGGCGCCGCTCGGCGGCGCCGCTGCGCGCGGCGGGGGCGCCGCGGGTTTGCCGGGCGGAGCCTTGGGTGGCGGCGCGGCGGGTCGCGCTGCGGTCTGCGGCGGGCGCGCCGGCGCGGCGGGAGCTGCCGGACGGGCCGGCGGGGCAGCCGGGCGCTGAGCGGCCGGCGGAGCCTGGGGCGGACGCGGCGCGCCGGCCGGGGCGGCGGGACGCGCTGCAGCGGCAGGAGCCGCGGGTTTGGGCATCGGCGGCTTCGCGGCCGGTGGCGGGCTAGCTACCTTGTTCGCAGGTGGCGGCGCGGCGGGAGCGGGCGGCGGGGCCGGCGGCGGCGGTTTGCGCAGGAACGCCAGGCGCCGCATGAGATTGGTGGTGGTGGGCGAGACGAACTTGGCCGCGCCTTTCTGATCGAGGAACTTGGCGTCGGCGATGATCATCGCGACACCGAGCAGTTCGTTGAGCGGCGAGCGTGCGGGCAGGAACGCCGCGGAACGGCCGTCGCCCACGACCTGGAAGTGGATGTTGAGCTCGGCGGAATTGGAGAGCGCGGAGATCGCGTCCATCACCAGGTTGTGCTCGTCGGGACCGAGCGCCCCTTCGTCGAGCCACAACACGTCGCCACGCTCGTCGTGCAGGGAAATCGACTGCAAACGGGTACCGGCAAGCGCTGCCTTCAGGGCTTCGCCGATCGCGGCTTTCGAATCGCCGCTCGCTGTGACACTCGCGCTCGCCTGCATTCGTGAAAATTTCCCCGGACTGAGCATGCAGAGTCGCAAATCAACGCTTGATTCGCCGTGACATAGCTCGCGTTACACGGCATGCCGCTGCGGGAGTCTGCCTGTCTTATGTTTAATCGGGGCTGGTTTCGCGCAGCGGGTCACATCGATCAAAGCCGCGCAAAAGAAATCAGGAAACAGCACGCGAACAAATAACGGTCCTGACCGCTACATACCTGCCGATCTTTCGGCTAGATTCGGCCGTGAGAAAGTGGCCTGACCACTTCAGAGCAGCACACAAAACAGAGGGGAAGCAAGGATGAGCAGTAAAGGAAGCGCGCTGCTGCGCGCATGTCTACTCGCGTCTGTCCCGATCGTGACATTCGCGCAAGCACCGGTAATCGTCGAGGCGGAAAGTCAACCCGAAACACGGGGTGCCAACCTAACTATCGGCACGGACGCCAGCGGCGTCAGCTACATCACCACCACGGAGAATTCGGCCGCGGCACCCACGCCGGCACGCACCGCGACCTGGTCGGTCAACTTTCCGGCCGCCGGCAACTATGCGCTCTATGTGAGGATCTACATCGGGCCGACTCCAAACGGCAACGACGACAGCTTCTTCATTCCCACCGGCTTCAACACTTCGACCAGCTGGGCCGCGGCCTACAACACCAGCACGGGCGGGGCGACCGCGACGAACGCGGGCGTGCCCACCGGCGGCACCGCGGGAACGCTGGTCTGGAAATGGGTTCGGATGACCAACCTGCCGGGTGCAGGCGGTGGCACTGGCCCTGCCAACTGGGTGGTCCCCGACGGCGCGTTGACCCAGAACTTCTCGTGGGGGTCGCGCGAGGACGGCCTGTTCTTCGACAAGTTCGCCTTCGGCCCCGTCAATGCCTGCTACACCGTCGGCGACCTGGATGCCGGGCGTGCGCCCAGCATCAGCTGTCCGCCGCCGCCAGCAGCGGATCCGCCGGCGTACACGCGCACCGGTCAGGCCCTGGCAACTGGTCAGACCAAATTCCTCGGCAGCGCCTGGAGTCCGGGCGGTGCGTCGCTGAATTTCGGCGCGTATTGGAACCAGGTGACACCGGAGAACGCGGGCAAGTGGGGCAGCGCCCAGCCGGCGTCGCCATTCGGCCCGGCGCCGGACTACGTCACGAACCCGACCCCGGCGTTCAACTTTGCCCAGGCGCATGCCGCGGAGCTGCAGGCCACCAACAACGGCCAGGTCTTCAAATGGCACGTGTTGTTCTGGGGTAACCAGCAGCCGGGGTGGATCGAGACCTTGCCCATCGAGAAGCAGCAAGAGGCGATTCGCATCTGGCTGGCGGCGATTGCACGCGAGTTCCCGAACCTCCAGCAGATCGAAGTGGTCAACGAGCCGTTGCACGATCCGCCCAATGGGCCCACCAATGGCAACTACTACAACGCGCTGGGCGGCGCGGGCGCCACGGGTTGGGACTGGATCATCAACGCCTTCACGCTGGCGCGGGAGTACTTCCCGAATGCCAAGCTGATGCTGAACGACTACAGCATCACCAACGACGGGAATGCGACCACGCGGTATCTCGAGATCATCGAGTTGCTCAAGGCGCGCAATCTCATCGACCTGGTGGGCATCCAGGCGCACGCCTTCGAGTTCAACTACAACAACCTGCCCAATTCCGTGGCGACGCATACCGCCAACCTGACGCGCCTGCAGGCCGCGGGCCTGCCCGTCTATGTCACCGAGTTCGACATCGACGGCATCGACCCGACCTGGGGCCTGCAGGACGACGCGGCACAAACCACGCGCATCCAGGCGATGTTCCCCGTGTTCTGGGAGCACCAGGCTGTGCAGGGCGTGACCATGTGGGGTTACGTGCGTGGCTCGCACTGGCGTACCAACCAGGGTGCCTGGCTCATGTATCCCAACGGCGCGGAACGCCCGGCCCTGCAATGGCTGGTGCGCTACATGGAGAACAAGATCCCGGTCATCACGCCGGATCAGTCGTTCACCGTGGCCGAGAATCTCGCGCCCGGAAGCGCGATCGGCGCCGTGGCGGCCACCGATGGCGATTCGGATCCGCTGTCGCAGTGGCTGCTCAACGACCCGAGCGGCAAGTTCGTCATCGATGCAGGCGGCAACATCAGCCTCGGCGCCAGCGCCAGTCTCGACTTCGAGATGGGCACCAGCTACCAGGTGGGTGTGTCGGCATTCGACGGCTACCGTCGCAGCCCTGAGGTCACCGTGACCATCAACGTCACGAACCTCAACGACAACGCCCCGGTGATCACGGCCGCGCAGTCGTACAGGATCGATGGTGGAGCGCACAACACCGTGGCGCAGGTGCTCGCGACCGACGCCGATGACACCAACCAGCCGGGATTCACGGCGTTCTCCGCCTGGGCGATCACGGGCGGAAATACGAACAACGTGTTCCGCTACAACAGCACCGGCAACCTGCAGGTTGCACGGCCGTTGCTGGTCGACTGGCGCAAGACCTCGTACAGCCTGGCGAGCACCGTGCGTGACGGTGCGAACACCAGCGCAGTTCAGTCGGTGACGGTAACCATTCCGAACCGCGTGAACCTGTGCCTGGCGAACGTGATCAGGCTCGAAGCGCCGAAGGTGACGGCACCGCTGCTGATCCTGCTGGGATCGGAGATCGGCACCTGCACCTGCGGGCACTGATCGCGCAGTAGCCCATGAACAAGGGCCGGCCTCCGCAAGGAGGCCGGCCCTTTGTTTTTCTCGGAGTCGCTGTCAGCCGCCCAGGAAGTCCCGCTTGCCGACGTCCACGCCGTTGTGCCGCAGAAGGTTGTACGCCGTCACGTAGTGGAAGAAGAAGTTCGGCAGCGCCCAGCCCTGCAGGTAGGGCAGGCCCTTCATTTCCAGCGTGCGGTCGCGCAACGGGATCTTGATGTCGCGCGTCTCGCTGCCCTCGAGCGCCGTGGCCGGCACAGTATCGATGTATTCGAGGGTCTTCTTCACGCGCGCCACCAGCTCGTCCATGGTCGTTTCGTTGTCTTCGAACTTCGGCGGATCGATGCCGGCGAGGCGCGCCAGGGAGTTCTTCGCGAAATCGCTGGTGAGCTGCACCTGCTTCGAGAACGGCAGCATGTCCGGCGCCAGGCGCGCGTTGACCAGCACGGTGGTGTCGAAACTGCGCGACTTCGCGTTGGCGACGCCTTTCTCCATCACGTGCAGCAGCTGGGTGAGCGACTTCTTGAACACGGCATGGCTCAGCGCGTACATCGAAATCTTCATGGACATATTCCTTTTTAGGTTCCGTAGTGAAACAATCCGTGCACCATCGTTCTCTTTGGTGCACCTAT